>Ga0335070_10000803_pt1 | contig 35918 bp, 43 predicted proteins | sample Lox_Sample_13_FD_206722 | JGI IMG/M metagenome (GOLD analysis project Ga0335070, IMG submission 206722) | Soil microbial communities from Loxahatchee National Wildlife Refuge, Florida, United States - Lox_Sample_1.3 | ecosystem: Environmental > Terrestrial > Soil > Wetlands | place: USA... | reverse complement strand
CTAAATCCCGAGCAAATTGGTTTTGTCCACCCCCACCTTCGTCCTCCCCCATTGAAGGGGGAGGATATTATGGGGGAAATTTCAAATATTTTTGGTTAGGATTTAGAGTTTAGCATTTTGAGTTTATCCTCTAATTTATGGTGCCGAGGGCGGGACTCGAACCCGCACAGTCTCACGACCACGAGATCCTAAGTCTCGCGCGTATTCCAATTTCGCCACCCCGGCTTAGTTTCTCTTTCCTTTACTGCCCGCTTGAAAAGAGGCAGAAATGCTTTGGCAAAGGTTAGGATGCCAGTTTGGTTTAAAGGCTAAGGTAAGATGTCAAGATTAAAGGACTGACAACATTACCCTTCGACGAAACCGGCTTCTTCACCTCGACCCTCAGACCAACAACTTTTGTCTTTTGGCTAATTGGTGAGCCGTGCAGGAATCGAACCTGCAACCTACTGATTAAGAGTCAGTTGCTCTACCGATTGAGCTAACGGCTCCCTTTCCAAAAAGACCATTGCAAAGTAATCAATTAACAATGATCAATTAGCAATTGAGTGAGTCGACATGAATCAAGAATACTGCTAACTTTACATTGTTAACTTTATAATTTGCATTGATGTTTACGGGTGGCGCGCCCGGTCCGGCTCGAACGGACGACCTGCGGATTCGAAGTCCGACGCTCTATCCAACTGAGCTACGGGCGCACTTGGGGTGAGTGAAGGGACTCGAACCCTCGACCACTGGGGCCACAACCCAGTGCTCTATCCAACTGAGCTACACTCACCGTCCGCAACACAATAAATCCTAAATACCAAACTCCAAGTAACCAAGATGCAAAAATTTTAGAATTTCGCTCATTGAAGCCTTGATTATTATTTGGCTATTGGTGCTTGGAGCTTGGTTCTTTTCATAGGCCCTCCATCATCTGGCGCGCCTGGAGGGATTCGAACCCCCGACCCACGGATTAGAAGTCCGTAGCTCTATCCACCTGAGCTACAGGCGCTCAATTGCTAAATATACGACTTCTTTAACTTTTGGTCAAGGCGAATTTTACCATGCCCCAATGAAAGCTATCAACATTAACTTGACAATTTCCTTCGAAAAGAATAGCATCTACTCGCCTATCCTATCAACCTTAATTTATATAGACTATTTCCCATCGAAGGGAGTAGTTACTGATGAAACTGCTCTTTTCCACCAGGGTCTGTCTTTCAATTGTATCGATATTTTTATCCCTCTCCTTTTCCTATGCCTCAGATGGACTCATTGAAAGAAAGGGGCTTACCCCTGTGGCGGAAATCATCTTCGTTGCCGGAAAAGCCCACGTCAGACTTATCCCTGAGGAAATTTACAGGCCTGCTGTTCCCAAACAAATGCTGGTCTCAAACGATATCATTAAAACAACAGCAGAGGCCCGGTTATCGATCCTCTTTAAGGACGAGACCCAACTTAAACTGGCGGGCAACACCACAATAATCATCAAACAGGTGATCCCCAGCAAAGAGAAGCCGGGAACCCTAAAGATTTTATTGAAACTTGAATCAGGAGAGGTCTGGACGCGGTCTAAGAGCACCCCGGAGGGACTTACGATTGAGACCCCCTATGCCACAGCTGCCATCAGAGGCACAGAATGGACCATTTCCGTAAAAGATGACGCGTCGAGAGTCGCCGTTATGGAAGGAAATATCGAATTGTCCAGTCCCCTCGGGGCCATCACGGTAAGCAGAAACGAGCAAGCTGTAGTGACTGGCAAGGAACCGCCCGTGAAGAGCATTCTCATACGTCCAAGAGATCGGACGCAATGGACTTATTATCTCACAGAGAAAAGACTCCTCGGGTATTTGAAATACAGAGAAAGCAATCTTGGGGAGGCTGAGACCCTTTTTAACCAAGGGAAGCTTGAGGAGAGTGGCCGGGCTTTTGAGCAAATTCTGTTACGAAAGCCGGAGAACCCGTCAGCCCTTACGGGTCTTGGGTTGATAGAACTTAAAAAGGGAAATATTGAGAAGGCTGAGAAATATTTTGATCAATCCCTTAGTATTCAGAAAAACACGCTGGCACTTCTGGGGAAAGCCTATCTCGCTATTTCAAGAAATGAGACCGCCGCGGCCGCTGAAATTTTAAGGAAGGCAAGGGAGTCCTTCCCGAAAGATCCCTTGTCCTATATCTTTTCTTCATATCTTCAGACCTTCTTAGGCGATTTCCCTGGGGCCCTTCAGGAGTGTGACAAAGGACTTTCAGCTATCTCCAACGATCCATTGCTCCTCGCTTTTAAAGTGGACCTTTATCTCATCCTCGACCGACCCGATGAGGCAAAACAAGCCATCGATATTCTTCTTAGGGAAAACCCCCAATCATCCGAAGGCTATGAGAGGTTAGGTCTTTACGAACGTATGGTTACCGGAGACTCTAAAAAAGCAAAGGGAGCCTTTCGAAAATCAATCCTCCTCGACCCTTTCAATGACGAAACCCTGGCGAAACTGGCTGATCTCTTAAGAGAGGAGGGCTATGTCACTGAGGCACTTAAACTCATCGAGCACGCCTTATCGATTGCTCCTTGGAATGCGATGCATCATTATAACTATGGCAGGCTCTTGGCTGACATCAACAAAATCGATAAAGCAAGGGTTGAATTTAGCAAGTCTTTGGATCTGGATAACACCTTTTCGAGAGCATACCTCGGGGAAGGGATCGTTCTCCTCAAGGAGGGCCGACCGGACGAGGCGTTAAAAGAAATTTCAAAAGCCAGCCTCTTTGAACCAAACCTTTCAGAAGTCCATACCTTTCTTGCCATCGCTTATTACCAGAAATACGATGTCAGATCAGCTCTTAGTGAACTGAAGAGAGCTGAAGAATGTGATCCCCTTGATTCCACCCCTCATCAACTGGCGAGCGCTATCTACAACAACCTGTACCGGCCAGTAGAAGCGATTGAGGAGGCGCACAAAGCCCTCGATCTTCTCCCCTATCGGAGGGCTTCGGGTGAGGCACTTCTTGAGGCAGGGCAGAATGGGGCCATGGCAGTTAATGCCGGCCTTGATTTCTTCAACTTACCGGAATGGTCTCTCTATTATGCTCAAAAGGCCCTATTTCTTGATCCCTATCGCAATACCAGCCACATAGGGGTAGCTCTTGCATACGATCAACTTGGTAGGGTCAGCTCTCTGCAGGGTTTTAATGAATTTGAAAACCCTACCGTGAGCGAAGAGTTAATAGGCGCCACGCTCAATGTGAACTCTCTTAATTTTTCAAATCGGTATAGTACACTGATCAGCAAGCCAGGCCATTATCTTACACTTGGGAGTGAATATGATTTTGGAGACTCAAACGTAACTCAGAGTTATCTGGATGCCAGAGGTGATTTTGGAAGCCGTTTCCCCCTCACTTACTCTTTTTCCGCATGGGGTTACAGGGACAGTGGTTACCTTGAAAACAGTGAATATAACCGTCTAAGAACGGAACTGACTCTCGGATTCAAGCCAAGTTACGACCAGGACATTTATCTCAATTCAGGTTATCTCCACAACTGGGAAGGAATTCCTCCCGGAGCTTCGGTAATCAATTCGCCTTTTGGGCTGCCTGGTTTCAATCAGGATGCTAAGGATACCATTGGGTGGACTCAGCTCGGATATCATAAAGAATTTAGCCCAACCTCTCACATTATCGCACAGATACGATATGAAAAATTCTACGGCACTCTTGAGAATCCAGATTTCGAAATTGATCCTACAGGCTTTTCAACTTACAGATTCAAAGTCAATAATTTTGCGACGGGAATGAGACATATGTTAACCCTGTTTGAGAACCATCAGATGTCCTACGGGATAGACTACAATTTTATAAAGGACAAAGAAGGGATAGATTGGCCATACGCTGTCACCCCTCCCGCGGGCATCTATTACATCAGACAATCTCTTGAAAGAAGATCGCTTACAGGTCACCTCTATGATCGATGGGCCTTAACGCCATGGATCACAATCGATGGCGGGCTCTTTCTTTCCAATTACCGCACGGATTTCATAGATCGTGAACGAGACACCGCAGATGGTTCTTTTGAGACAAAGATTGCGAGACATTCCCTGAATCTTAACCCAAGGTTTGGAATTACCCTTGATCTCTGGAAAAAGGGAGTCATTCGGATGGCCTACCAGAGGAGGTCGACTACAGGATTTGAGGGGGAGCTTGCACCTGTGGGCGTCTCAGGGTTAATACCGCCAACATTCGATATTAATTTCAATCGGGCAGACGATCTTGAGGGAAGCATTGAATACGAACTTACGAAAAAGACCTTTTTAAAGGCCTTGGTGGGTTATGAAAAGCTGTATGACATTGCTACCCTCAATGGGGACAAAAGGGCACAACTTGTTTATACCCGGGCAGCCATCAACCAGATTCTCGGGAAGTACCTCTCATTTTCCTTGAGGTATCATTACAACGAGAGCAGGTACCTTGACAATTTTTTAGTACTTACGCCATCGCCCATCATTTTCTCTGGTAGGAAACTCCAGGGAATTCCGCGTCACTCAGGAGATGCACGATTGGTTTTGGTTCTGCCGTGTGAAATGAAAGCGGGGTTGATAGAATCGTATATCGGATCAATGTTTGCCGATCATTTAAACCAAACCAAACTAAATGGGTACTTTAAGACGGATATTTTCATCCAGAAAGAATTCTTCAAAAAAAGATTCTTTGTCTACGCCGCTATCAACAACTTGTTTAACAAGAGTTATGTCACCTTAGACCATCGCACCACGTGGTATAATGGTTTTCCACTACCTGCAAGAGGCAGGACCTTTATCTTGAACGGGGAGTTCAGGTTTTAGCATTGAAGCGGTTTTCGGCCATCTCTGGACTGACATTTATTCTTGCCGTATTGTTCTACTTCTCTCTTCCCGGCAGGCTCATCGACATGAAGTTCTATGATATCTATTCCTGCATCAGAGGAACAGCCTTTCTTCCCAACGACATTGTGATCATTGGAATTGATGAGGAATCCTTTTCGGTGATGAAACTCCCATGGCCATGGCCCAGAAGTGTCCACGGGACACTCATAAGAAAATTGAGAAGCTCCGGAGCGAGGGGGATTATCATGGATATCGTCTTCTCTGATCCCTCCAGACCTGAAGAAGATCGGGCCATGGCAGAAGCGATCAAGCAGCATGGGAAAGTTGTCTTGGCTGCAGATATTGAAACCATTAAAGCAGAAAAATTTTCCCAGCATAACCTGGTGACCCCGTTGGAGGAATTCCTAAACGCAGGCGCCCTTTTTGGTGTATCACTCATTCCGGTCGATACGGATAATGTGGTCAGACGTTTTTTTTGGGATGCCACAGAGATCCCTTCCCTGGAGGTGGCTGCCCTGGGGATGCTCGGCATTTCCCGAAAAAAGGACGATAGAAAGATGGTCCATTTTGCAGGCCCAGCCCATTATATTCCTTGCGTCCCCTATTACAAGGCCTTGGACCCTGAACCCTATCTTCCTGTTGGTTTTTTTAAAAACAAGGTTGTTCTGGTGGGTAAATATTCTCGTCCCTCCAGGGAGTCGATATCGGACCTTTCAGGGAAATACCGTCTTTACCTCCAGCCCCCCAGCACGCTGAGGGGTGTGGATATGTTCGCCACCCCTTTCTATGTGATTGACAATAAACTTACCCCCGGTATCGAAATCCATGCCAATATGCTCCTGTCACTGATCGCAGATGATTTTCTAAAACCGCTCAGGCGCACAGAGGCCATCATCTTCATTGCATTACTTTCTATCGTTCTGACTCTCATCAACCGAAACTGGTCTCCGCTTAAGAGTATCAGTATCAATTGCGCTGTGATCATTTTCTATCTCTTTGTCTCTTTTCTCCTGTTCAGTAGACAAGGACTTTTCCTCCCCTTTTCTGCACCCTTTTTAGCCATTTCCGTCAATTTTATTTCCTCCGGAGTCCTGAGCTATGTTGGCGTTGAAAGAAAAAGGCGTTATCTCAGGAAGGCCTTTTCGCTCTATCTTTCGCCTCAGGTGGCAGAAAAGGTTCTTGAAGATCCTGAAAGGCTCAAATTGGGAGGACAGAGAGCTTTGGCTACGGTTTTATTTACGGACCTTGCCGGCTTTACGGAAATGTCAGAGAAGATGGAACCTGAAAAGACGGTCTCGGTATTGACCAGATACACGACCGAGATGACGAAGATTATTTTCAAATATAACGGCACCCTGGATAAATTCATCGGTGATGCCGTTATGGCAGTCTGGGGAACCCCTGCAGAAGACGAAGATCAAGCGATCCACGCATGTGTCTCGGCTCTGGAGATGCAAAGGGAGATAAGACTCCTTTCGAACGAAATTATTACTCCCGATTATAAGCTATCGATGAGGATAGGAATTAACACGGGATATGTGATGGCTGGAAACATGGGGTCAGATCAGAGATTCGATTTTACTGTAATTGGAGATCACGTGAACATTGCATCTCGGCTGGAAGGTTTGAATAAAATCTATGGTACAGATATTATTATTAGTGAATCCACTCAGAAAACAATTAGCCATAGACTTGCTGCAAGGGAATTGGATCTGGTGAGAGTGAAAGGTAAAAAGGAAGTGATAAGAATCTACGAATTAATGGATGAGGGAAGAAACTTCTCGATCGATTTGTTCGAAAAGGGCCTTCATCTTTACCGAGAAGGCCAATTTCGCGACGCCCGGGAAATATTTCTCGAGGTTTTAAAGATACATCTGGATGATCAGCCCAGTAAATTGTTTATCAAACGATGTGATTATTTGTTGAAGGCCCCTTCTGATGGATGGAATGGAATATGGGATTTCAAAAATGAGCCTCTTTAATCTTTTTTGGACTTTGACCTTTCCCCCCCGGCTGGAAAACCGGCTCAGGGGATGGTTCAAAGAGGATCGAGAATAAACCTAACTTGTTAAGCCCCTCAATTTAGCTCCTTACGTTATTCATTACTTTTGGCGCCGCCCTATCGTCATATTCCAATCTGATTGCGGGAAGCAGCCGAGGCCGGTTTGAACTGTTGAGGTCATCAAACTTGGAATATGATATAAAACTGTTTTAGAATTCTTTGATCCGAGAGAATTCGACCCTATGAATGTGAAGATCATTTTAAAGCAAGACTTCGTTAAGTATTATCTGCCTGTCATGCTCTGGATAGGCGTTATCTTCTGGATGTCTACCGGAACATTTTCCTCGCAGAATACATTTTCTTTCGCGGACACGGCCCTGCGTTTCTTCTTCCCTAACATTTCGTCTCGCGAAGTGGATTTGATTCACGCAGTGATCAGAAAGTCCGGACATGTCATCGAGTACTTCATCCTGGGTCTTTTGCTATTCCGCGCTTTTCGTGGAAGCTCGATTAGGTCATGGAACTGGAGTTGGTCTTTCTTCGCTGTGATTTTAGTTGTCCTCTGGGCCGCGGGGGATGAATTTCACCAGTCCTTTGTGTCGACACGAACCGCTTCCGTTGCGGATGTGGTCATAGACACCGCAGGCGGGGTCCTTGCGCAGTTTGCGGCCTTCTTAGGGCATGGGCATCGGAAGAAATAGAATTACATTTTGGGATGGCTGCGAGCTTCAGTTTTTAGACAAAGGGCAGCACTTCTCCAATGCCCCGCAGATAGCTTTGAGGGGTTTGAATAATGGAGAATCGCCATTGATTCCATAGTAAACCCGGTTTCGGGTTGTCTCTTTTTTAAGAATACCAAGCCGCAGAAGGTTGTTCAATTCTCGCTGAACAGGCCTTAAGGAAAGACCAGTCTCGTACATAATTTCTCTTTGATAGAAGCTCTGTCCTGGAAGAGCGTAGAGGAAACAGAGTATCCTAGCCCTGGTCACCGATCCAAAGAGTTTAATCAAGAATTCTTCCGGATCTCCCCTACCCTTTTTCACGATACTGCGTCAACGTGTTAATGAGTGAATGAGTTAGGGACGTTTATTTGGTTTCTCTGGTTTGTTTGGTCTGAGCGTTACGGAATGCAAAGAGCAAATTTTATGGCCGCATCGATCTGCTCTATCTTTTCATCTCGAAGAATGGCTATCCTTTCGATTAACAAATCCTTTCGTATCGTAACGATGGTATCTAAATTGACAACGCATTTCTTAGGAAGTCCATCTTCAGGACCGAGTTCAACCTCTACTGGAATACCTCGGATGGTCGAAGTCACTTCAGCCACGGTGATTGCATTTCTCACCGCATAAGCCTCATCACGGGAAAGGAGAACAACTGGGCGCCGGCCAATGGGTAACGGCAACTGTGCCCACCATACCTCACCCCTTCGCATTACCATTCCTCACGGGACAATGAGCTGAAGGAAGCTTTCTCCCACGCCTCTATTTCTGGAAGATTTTCTGGGACTCTCTTATACCCCTCCTCATAGGCCCTTACAAGCTTTTCCTCTTCTTTCGCCTTCTTCCAAAGCCTTAGCGTCTCGCGAATAAATTCACTTCTATTCACGCCTTTCTTCTTTCTCAAGGTCTCTAATTCTTTGAATTCCTTGCCGGGAATACTGACCGCAAACTTAACGGCTTTACTCATCGTGGCCTCCTTTAGTATAACCATTTTTATACCGAAGTATAACCGAACCAACGATTCTTGTCAATCAATAGAAGACCTCAACTTGGCTTGCGTAGCAGAATACGGACGATCCGTTCAGCGGCCTTGCCATCACAGAGTTCGACAGCTTTCTCGCTTTCCTACGGAAGCGAGAAAGAACTGGCAAAACTTTAGGTCAGTCTTGACGTGGACTTGATCGTTTTCCTGATGTGAAATGGGACAGAAAGATTTCTGTGGGTGTTAGCAGATGGGGGCGGGTTTGGAGTGATTCATATCAAAGGGTTGGTATTTGGGGAATCTGACTTCAAAATGAAGTCAGATTTTCGTTTCTCTGGTCTGTTTAGCTTATCTGGTCTGTTTAGTTAATCTATCCTATTAAGTATACCGGGAAACCAGTAGATCAGCGGGAATCGAATCAGCTTTCAGGAAACAATCTGTAAGCTTTTTCTGATACACTGCTATTCTGATATTCTACCCACTGGTACGCTGATATTCTGATACACATCTTTTGTAAATTGTGACGTTTGGTTTTTTGGTTTTTTTGGTCTCTCTGGTTTCTTTGGTATCTTTGGTACTCGGTGTACAAAATTTTAAGACGGGAAGGATCATTCCTCAAGCAATCCCATACGAGATATTTCTTCCAGAAAAATCTTTATATCAGCCCCTGCGCGTTCAGGGTCAATGTCAAAATGTTCCACTACGCCCGCTGTTAGCTCCTCTACGGAACGATGCTTCGCCAGAAGTTCCCAAACGTGGTGTCCAGTTGGATTCAGTGTAATGATGCCGTTTAAATCCAGAACTCGTTGACCTATTGGCACGAGAATATACTCGCCCCCGACGTTCTGAAGAACAAAATCATCTTTTCTTTTCACTCATTCTCCATATTGTCATTTCCAGCACTGATCGTTATAAGCATTACTAAATTCGGCCGATCCATTCGCGTCTCAATCTTTTGATCAACTTAAACGATTAGCGTGTGTACAACTTCCTGCCTCCTTTTGGCATTTCATCAGTCTCTCTTCATTCTTAACGGAATGAAAGGACGAAGGAGGAGGTATTAAAATATACAGTCCTCAACACGAAATCTGGGGTACAGTATCCTGTGCAGTGAAAATTCACTTTGGCAAGACTGACTTGACAGTTATGAAATGCTTCAAGATCCACCACGCGCCTGCGACATTCTTTCCGATACTTCGGGCCCAAATCGCCAGCCGCAGTAGTCGCATCCCTAAAGGCGCAGTGCCAACCCATATCAGACCAGCAAACCGCCAAAGGCCTCGATCTAAGGCGCGGGCGTGTCCCTTGCGATAGCTCATGGTAACCCGGCCTAAAATATCGCTCCTTGCGAATGGGCCTTCCAAACCATCTTGAGCGTCACCCCTTAGTAAAAAATGATCCCCTACGATTTTTACAATACGGTGCAAGCAGTATTTTCCGGATCTGGATTTTGCGAGGACGATGTGTCCAAGAGCTAACCTGCTCGGAGGACTGACTTCGCATACGTCCCCGTCCCGAATGAATGGAGTCATGCTCCCGCCTCCGGCGGTCAGCCGGATGCGCTGGCCTCTTCCCAGGGCCGAACAAATAACCGGAATCGTTTCATCAATAGAAATAATCATAGCACGGATCGAACCAGTGGAATGACTTGTGTCCCCGGCCGGCAGCGGAGAAGATAAACCGAGGTAGTCCGAAGAATCTTGTTCATATTCGCCAGCGCCCGCTTCATGAGGTCACGATCCCAGTATGGGAGGAAAGCACGTGCCAAAAGCATGGGAGCAGAAATGGAACGAGAAAGGACTCTAAGCTCGTTTTCCGGTGCTTGTTCAACCAGGAAGATGCCTGCAAGGGGCGAGCTATGGTTGCGAGCAATTTCGCTCTGACCTGCCCAAGGTGTGCCGTAGCAGATCGGGCCGCTCTTATCCACACGAACTGCGATCCGGTCATCGTTCATAACGATAACTCGGCTCAGACCTGTCCACAATCTCCCTAAAGTGCTCTTGCCCGCCCCTGAGTGACCCAAAAAAACGATTCCAGATCCGTTATCATCAACACCGCAGGCATGAAAAACCAATCCATCAACAAAAAGAATTTTCGTGCGGAGGACCAATTCGCTTGCTCCGATATTCAGCAAGCTCTCCCAATTTGGGCCATTTTTTCGTTCGGCGAGCCTGATGATATCCCAAGTACAATTTGCTTGCAGCAATCCTTCACTTCCCGCAGTAGGGTGACCACTGACATATCGAATCACGGCGTAATATTCTTCACCATCACAGTACATTTTCCAAATCTCACCAGGATCATAGATCATTTCCCCCCGGGGTACAGGCACATCGGTACTTTCTCTCAATTCAATCGACACCCTGCCGACCGGATCAACCGGCTCTCCGAAAAATGGCCCCAGCCGCTTTTCGATGCCCAGCTCAGATGCGGAATAGGAACTCTTAACCTCAATGAGAATATCCGCAATCGTTATCGGGATTCTATACGTGGGGCTCATATTGCTGTTTACGGGCGCGGGCGATTTCACATAAGTATGGAACCGGATCTGACAGGTTGCCTGTCTCCATCAATGACCAAGCCGGGCAGCGTGGGCAATAAGCAATATCCTCGCAGGAAAGGCACACGGGAGAGACGGGGGGTGCCGATTCTACATATTTCTGGACGTCTTTCCATGCCTTGCAGAAACCGATCTCCAGGGGAAGCGACCCTGGGGATGGAAGATCTACACATACATTCATTTCGCCGAACGCGTTGATGAGAAACGAAGCGCGCCCGGCCTGGCAATAGAAGCTTCGTTCTTCGGCTTTTGATGGTTCCCGAAGTGCAACTTCGGTCCACTCTTTAACGGAAACATGGTCTGTCGACTCGAGCTTCACGCACTCCTGTGCGGAAAGACGGCAATTCTCCATATTCGAAGGATACCCATCGCGCCTTTTTGAAAGCAGCCATCCCCCTAACAGGGGGAGACCCCAGTTATGGGCCATCTGCCGCATTGCCTCTAATTCTCCGATGTTCTCCCTTGTCAGGGTTGTCTTTAGCCCTAATGGGATACGGTTTTCCAACAGCAGATCAATGCCATTACAGCAGTGCTCGTAACTGCCAGGAACGCCGGTGACCGCCTCGTAAGTCTCCGCAGTTGCACCGTAGAGTGTTATTTCCATTCGATTGGGTGGGCTATCAGCGATTCGCTTTGCAATTTCAGAAGTAATCAAAGTCCCGTTAGTGAACAGAGTGAGGATAAGGCCCATCCGGGTGAGAGGCTCATAAATTTGAAAAAAATCGGGACGTAAGAAAATCTCACCTCCGGTGAGCAGCAAAAATACCATTCCATTTTCCACTGCATCGTGCGCCAGCGACACCCAGGCCGATGCCGGCAGTTCTCTTTTCAGCGTGGGATCATTCGCCCCAAGGCGTACATAACACATGCTACAGGCCAGGTTACACCGGTTGGTCAGCTCAAAGTGACCGTTGGCCGGTTGCCGGCGGTCGCCAGCCCTTACAAGGAGATCTCGAACGAATGGACCATATTCAGTAGGACAGATCATTCCTCAACCAATCCCCTACGGGAGATTTCATCCAGAAAAATCTTTGCATCAGCTCGGGCGCGTTCAGAATCAACGTCAAAATGAAATGCTCCACTCTGTATGCAACTAATTCTTCCATGGAGCGATGCTCCGCCAGAAGTTTCCAAACGAGGTGTCCAGTTGGATTCAGTGTAATGATGCCGTTTAGATCCACGACTCGTTGACCTACAGGCACGAGCAGGTATTCACCCCCAACGTTCTGAAGTATAAAATGGTCTTTTTGTTTCATTCGTTCTCCAAAAATTAGCGGTTCCAAAGTTAGCGATTGGTATCGACATGCTACTCAGCTGAAGCAATCCATTCCTCTGGAAAAAAACCGTTTAGCTGATCAACTTGAACTGGTAAAGGGTGAGCACGGGGGGGGGCCGGCAAATGATATTTTATTGCATAACATCAGCCTTTCCTCAATCTTTAGCGGAATAAAAGCGACTTTGGGCGGCTCGTAGGGTTTCTTGCGCTCAGTCCTGGCCTCTTGTTCAATCAGATGGGCTTTTTCCATAATTCACCTCCATTTTGTTTTCCGTGAGTAATAATTTTGGTGCGGCTTCTCGTGAATTGTTGCTTAAGCCGATCACCAAACACCATAGCAATTTCCCTTCTAATTGTCAATTTTCAACTCAAAGCCACAAAAGCGGCGAAGCAATGCGTGAAAAAAGAGTTATTGGTTCTGGACGGGTTTGGAATTATCCATATCAAAGGGTTGGTATTCGGGGATGATTTCTTTCAGTTTCAATTTGATGCCGACGGCATCCTGTTCCCAGGCAAGACGGACGAGTTCGTCGATGGCCCGGTTGAGCCAGTTTTGATCACAATGGTCTCCTCTCAGGACGAAGATCTTCTCATGGGGGGTGCGGACAATCCCTTCTCCTTCTGTGATCAGCTCTTCGTAAAGTTTCTCTCCGGGCCGAAGTCCGATCTCTTTGATTTCGATGTCCACATCGGGCTTAAAACCTGAACGCCGAATCAGGTCCCTCGCCATATCCATGATTTTAATCGGGGTTCCCATGTCCAGAATGAAGATCTCTCCTCCCTCGCCCAATGCCCCTGCCTGAAGAATTAACTTGCATGCCTCGGGTATCGTCATAAAGTAGCGGGTCATTTCACGATGCGTCACGGTGACCGGACCGAATCGCTCGATCTGTTTCTTGAAGAGATGGACCACGCTGCCTTCGCTTCCGATCACATTTCCAAACCTGACGGCGAGGAATCGAGAAGCGTCAGACGCCTCATAACAGCAGGTGGCCATCTCGGCAACCCGCTTGGTTGCTCCCATGATGCTCGATGGCCTGACCGCCTTATCGGTCGAGACCATAATGAATCGCTCCACTCCAAATCGATACGAGGCCTCAGTAATATTCTTTGTTCCCAAGATGTTATTAAAAATGCCCTCCCAGGGATTAAGTTCGACAATGGGCACGTGTTTAAAAGCGGCGGCATGAAATACGACCTGTGGTTTATGCTCCAGAAAGAGCTTCTCCAGGAAAACCCAGTGCTGCACGCTCCCCAGAACGGGCGTGATCGATAGGTCCGGAAATCGATGGCGGAATTCCATCTCAATATGAAAGAGACTATTTTCAGTCTTATCAAATAGGATAAGATTCTTAGGATCGAATTGTGCAATTTGACGGCAAAGCTCAGAACCAATCGACCCCCCTGCCCCTGTCACCAGGATCACCCTGTCCTTCAGATAATTTCCGATACTCTTCAGGTCGAGGTCGATCGGATCTCGACCCAGAAGGTCCTCGTAGGAGACCTCCCGGATCGTGTTAAAAGAGATCCTTCCATCGATCAGCTCGCCAATTCCTGGAGTGGTGCGGGATTTTAGACCCGTTCCTTCACAAGCTTCAATAATTCTACGCATTTGCTTGGCTGAGGCGGATGGCACAGCGATCAAAATTTCATCCATTTCATCCTGGAAAGCCATATCGTGTATTCTGGGTATGGATCCCAAAACAGATACTCCATGAATCTTCATCCCTTTCTTTTTATGATCGTCATCAAGGAAGCCGACGACCTCATAATTAAGCCGGGGATTGTCCCTGATTTCACGCAGGATCTTCTCGCCTGCGTCGCCTGCTCCGATAATCAAAAGTCTTTTCTTGATTCTTCGAGGCTTCTTTTCCGATCTCCGCGTAAAAATCTCACGGAATGAAGGCAGACCACTCGGGGTCTCTGAGAACAGAACCCTGATAGTTACCCTGAAACCTCCTATGAAAATAAATGTGAGCATTCCATCGATAATAAAGACGGATCGGGCAAACCCCTGAAACCGCACCATGAAAAGGATAGCCAACATAATCCCGAAAGAGGACGTCACCGTTGCTTTTAAGAGATTCAATAGATCGACCAGGCTGGTATAGCGCCACATTCCTTTGTAAAGGCCAAACATAAAAAAAGTGAAAAGCTTAAAACAGACGATATACGGGAGAGAGGATACAAGTGTATTCCACTCATGTGCAGGGATCTGGCCCTCGAATCTGATGGCATAGGACAGCCAATAGGCAATCACGAGCAGACAGATGTCCACGGCAAGGATCAAATAAAAATTCTTACTGCGAATAATGTTTCTCATGGAGGCGCTAAGTTATCAGTTATAGGTTGTGAGTTATTCGTTCTTTTTGTTTGGAAAGGTAATTAATGTATCCGTTTAGAAGTGCGAGCGCTTTAGATACGAGTCCTCTGCCTTCCGTATATTCATCATCATGAATGTATCCATCATCCCTAGCGGTGATCAGCGGATCAATGAGTTCATGGAGTGAACTGCGGCTGTGCCTGCAAAACTGAATGTTCTCTTGATAGTGAAAACGTCCAAATCCGACTTAGCCTTTCCAGCACTTTCTTATGGTTTTAACAACTCGATCCGGATCTCCTTCGGCTATCTGAGGTAGCGCCCGCTATAGAGGTAGCAAGAGGTGGTTTTTGGGAATCAGGTAACGTTCAGATGGATTCTTGTTTCCTAACCCACTCCGTTACAAGTCCGATGAAGAGATCAAAATCTTTCAGACGTTTCCTGAAGATTCCAAAGACAAGTTCATCGTCCATACTCTCATAACGATGCACAAGTAGGTTCCTGAAGGATGCCATCTCCTGAAATATGGGAAGGTGTTCTTCCGGGATAACGCCATTTTCGCCCAGGACGGTGAAAAGATCTCGGTATCCGGTCGGCTCCCGCCACCTCTGAAAAGAAATCAGATGATTCGCTATATCGAGAACCTCCTCGATGGCCAGGTGCAGGTACCGTTCCACAAAAGCCTTAGTTCTTAAATCAGATTCGTACTTCGCCCAGGTGATGTCTTCGGCTCTCAAGAGTTCACTTATATAAGATCTCAGGCGAGACAGTTTCCTTGAGAGGAGTTCTTTATCAACCATACCCTCTATCCTTCCAACAACCTATACAAAAAACTACTATCCAGGTATCGATGTCGGGATACGACTTCCTGTCTCACACGTTCTCGCAAATCCCCATCGTACACGAGGAAGCCATCTTTCAAGATCTGATGCTGGAGAAGGGCTGTCGCTTCACGGAATATGACCACGTCCACATCTTTACCGAGGAGCGTGGACAGTGCTGTTTCCCACCGTATCTTCTGGACTCCCTCTACCGAACTCCTCGTCATGATGGCCACATCCATGTCGCTCCGAACCCGGGCTCGATCCGTGGCCATAGATCCGAAGACAAATAAGGCCACGATGCGGTTGTCTCCTCTCGCGAACTCCGTTAGCTTCTCAACAAACTCTTTTGGAACCATCGTCGACATTATAGCATAATCATCAAAGCAGTTTCACCGGGCTAAGTTCGAGCTCAACGCTCGCCTCTCTTCTGCCGAAAGATCCTCAGTTCCCTCTGGGAAGTCTCCCGTAAAACGCCTCCCATGCTTGCAGTACTGCTCCCACGACTTAGTGAAGGGACGCAAGACTACCTCTTCCCCACGCTTAAAAATCTCCACCTCCCTTACGCCGAGCTGAAATTGCTTCGGGAGTCCGACTGCCTGAGAGTTGCCGGAACGAAAAATCTTTGTCTTCATTGTTATTCACCTGCCTTCTCGATGTATATACAATCTATCGTCTTTGTCAGTGTCTTTTCGGGCACGCCCCGGCCAGTCAGCAGGTTAGAGCTATCGGAACAGGGAAAGGACGGTTCTTAGAATCAGAAGTAAGTCAGACAGCAATGTCCGCTTAGAGAAGTAATCTAAATCGGTTGCTAATTTGGCCGGCAACACTTCACTCTGATAAACCTTTTCCCAATCTAACCTATCCAGCATTTGTTCCTCGCGGCGATATGCAAGAGAGGCGGCACTGTAACGCGTGGTTTAACTTCAAAATGAAGCCAAGGACCCGAGCGGGCATCTCTTTATGGTGTTGATTAAGACATTCAGTGTGAAAAGAAAAAATTAAAGGCCTCGAAGCCTATGAATGGATATGGAAACAAGGCGGGATGACCTCTTCAAAAAGTTAATAAACTATTCTATGTCCCTCAAAAAAACCTAAGCATTCATTCATAGCCTGCGCGATCCATGCTCAAGGTTTTAGCTCACTGTGTCATCCGTTTCCTTGCAAAGGAAACAGAGGATGATACGGGAATGCCATGCTTATCGAGCTCAGTCTGAAAGTCCCAGTAATCGAGACCGGCTATCTCGGCAGCTTTTCTGAAGGGGACACCCTCTCGGAACCTTTTGACAGCAAGCTCCACCTTCTCTCCAGAGACCGCCTTCTTTATAAGCTGCCTAATGGCAGTGGATCTATCCTCCTCCATCATTTTTGCGAATTCGTCAATGGACTGCAATACTTCTTTGTCAAGCATGACATTTGTTCTTATTAATTTCTTATCCTTTTACCTCATTTCCTTTAAAGTATTCAATAAGAATATCGGTATCAAGACAATAGATCAAAGTTCGATCTCTCCCCTACCAAACACTTCTCTCTCTTTCACGATTTCCCGATAAAGATGAATCTCTTCCTCAGCCTTGTCTTTCCATATGCCAGAAAGACTAAGGAAACCCTTTTTGTTAAATTTCTTCTTCTCTATAATTACCCGGACCTCGTCTCCTTTTTTTAATAACAAAGAAGCCACTACGTCCTGAGGGATCGAAAGATGTCCATCTTTTAGGTATTTCGCCTTAAAGGTAGTTGCCTTCCTCATAACTCACCTCCGACAGCACCAGTATCCAAAACCATATCGATCTCACGGAAACCGTTAGGACCGCTGATCTTTACGCGCCTTATTACAATAGGTATTTCAAGTTTAAGCTTCATCACAGGATCACTGCATAGCCAGGTTTCACCACAGGACCGGCAAAGGTAACGACGATCCCTTTCCCTACGCCCCCTGACTGAAAAATGGAAGCCTTACGCGAGGTCGGCTTCCCGGCATGGTAACATGATTTTATATTGTGCCCGATCACCTTTGATTCTTGGGCACGCCCCGGCCAGTCAGGAAGACTAACATAACAAGGATTGCCTGCAAAGGCTGCGTCAGGATAAAGAGAGAGGTATCTTTTAAGAAGCGAAAAGGGGAAGAAGGTGAACTGAGACATTAGAATGCTACTTTCAGTTCCTGCCCTTTGGCTTTGATTTCATAGATCAAAGGAATCCATGTGTCGTTTTCATAGGCTTCGACGGAGATGGGTAAGGGTTCAAGTCGGGCATCCACTTCTCCCGCGATCCTGTAAAGCGCAATTCCTTCCTCCACCCTGCCTTTACCAAAATCTCTTGACACAATTGCCACATCGATATCACTGTCGCGCCTCTCCTTTCCAGCCACAAAAGAACCATAAAGGATAACGCGATCCACAGGGATTCCTTCCTGGCGTAATCTCCTCACGTATTTCTGGATGATCTTTAGAGCTTGCTTTTTATCCATTGAAACGCCTCTTTGATTTCTTTAAGCCTTGCCTCAGTATATCCCTTCGTGCATTTTTCATAAAATGCCCTGCTCGCATCGGGATAACGCGCCTGCAAGTGGAATTCCATAACTCACCTATCTTCACCGCCAGAGACTGAATCAAGTTAACTCTATCCATAGCCTCTGATTCGTCTTTTTCCCGCATTGTGATATAAAAAACCTCCGTTAGACTAACGAAGGCGACATAAATGATCACTTCCCCCTTCTCTGCCCGGATCAGAAGATTCTCAATGTTTTCAGAACCTTCTTCATCTTCAATATAGGTCAAAAGAGCAGAAGTATCAAAAACATAAACTTCCTTATCTTCTTTCAAGCCTAATATCCTCGGCCCTTGACCTTAACAATTTCTCGGTCAGACCTTCCCCTCTCCCGGCCCCTCTCAGAAGCTTTCTTGCTTCCTCCGGAGCCAATCTTCCTTCCTCATCCGGGAAGATTACAAGGACCTCCGTTTTCTTTTTTGTTTTTATAGGTTCGACGGGCTTTATCTCATTTCCATCGAATATAGCTCTTATGACCGACATCTATCTATTCCTCCCCTTCTCAGCTCTTTAGGTTCCCAAGGTTTCCAACCTCTTTTCCCCAAATCACAGGCTTTCCGGACCTCACCTGCCGCTGATATTATAACCTCAACCGAGTTAATTATTCAACAGCGCCGTATTGTGGGCCCAACGCAAAAATAGAGTGATAGGATCAATAAGGAATTGACAAGTAACTCTATTTGTGTTAATAAATGTGTGAAAAGAGGTGTGATATGAAAGCAAAAAGCTCCAGTCGAACAATCCGCCGTAGCGTTGCTTTGCCTCGGGAGCTGGTACAAGAAGTAGAAGCTATTGCTCCCGTCACCCTGAAGGGAAACTTCAATCGCCTCGTGTCTGTGGCGTTGCAAAGGTTCGCCAGCGAGCGGAGGGCAGAAGCTTTTGAGGAAGCAATGAGCCGAATGGCTGCTGACCCTTCGATCAGGGCCGAATGCGCAGCCATTTCGAGGGAGTTCCTCACGGCGGAAAGAGATGGTTTGAAAAATGATTAGCCGCGGCGACATTTACTTTGTCAATCTTGACCCCACTAAAGGTCGAGAGCAAGCCGGATACCGCCCCGTATTGGTTGTTTCGGCTGACGCAATCAATCGACAGCCCCTTGTTGTGACAGTGGTCATTGGGACTGACGCAAAGAATGTGCCTCATGATTATCCAACAAATGTTAGGGTAACAGCCCGAGAAACCGGCCTTCCAAAAGATACTGTTTTCCTCTGCTTTCAGGTCCGTTCGCTGGACCCATCCCGTTTCTTTGATCCCAAAACAAAACGGCCGTTTCTTGCTGGAGCCCTTCCTCAACAACGAATGGAGGAGGTTGACGCAGCCCTGAAACTAGTTCTGAGCCTGTAGTCTAAAATCTCTTCCTTTTGCGGCCTTTGCGCAAGACTTCTCGGCGGCATCGGCAGATATGTGCATAAATAGGGTGACAGGATTATTTACAGGTCGTATTTCCTAGCGAATCTGCTTCGAGCTTTCAACTCTTAGCTTTCAGATTGCTTCCCACCGTTCCCTGAATTCTTATTTTGCTGACTTACTGCAACCGCTTACAACTCTCACGACTCGGTCCAGGTCTTCTTCTGTCATCTGTGTTCCCGAGGGTAAACACAATCCTCGCGTAAAAAGATCTTTACTCACAGCCCCTCCGCGGATCCGGCAATTCTTAAAGACTGGCTGGAGGTGCATGGGCTTCCAGATGGGTCGGGATTCGATATTCTCAGCTTCCAAAGCCAAACGAATGGCTTCGCGATCCACGCCAAACTTTTCCGGCGTAATCAAAATCACAGTAAGCCAACAATTCGATTTTCCATAAGGGGCTTCGGGCATGAAGTCAATCCCTGAAAGGTCACGCAAAGCCTTTCTATAGTAGTGGTTGATAAATCTTTTCTTAGCAACTTTTTCGTCGAGACGTTCGAGTTGTCCTCTACCCACGGCAGCGAGGAGATTACTTAGGCGGTAGTTGTACCCTATATGGGAATGTTCATAATGAGGTGCAGGATCTCTTGCTTGTTGGGACAAAAAACGTGCCCGCTCAATAAATCTTTCATTGTCAGATACCAGCATTCCACCGCCGGAGGTCGTGATGATCTTGTTTCCATTGAAGGAGAACACAGCCATCTCGCCAAATTTTCCGGCGAATGCACCGTTGTAGGCTGCCCCAAGAGCTTCGGCGGCGTCCTCAATGATCGGAATCTGGTGCTTCGAACAAAGTCTAATGATAGGATCGTAATCTGCGCATTGCCCGTACAGATCGACCGCGATGGCAGCCTTAGGTAGTTTCCCTTTTCGGGCGCAATCAGCAAGCTCCTCCTCAAGTAACGCAGGATCCAAATTCCAAGTGGTGGGATCACTATCAATAAAAACAGGCGTAGCACCAAGGTAGGTAATGGCGTTGGCGCTCGCAGCAAACGTTAGGTCTGAGCATAGAACTTCATCACCCTGCCCAACTTCCAGCATCAAAAGTGCCAGGTGCAACGCTGCGGTTCCACTTGCCAGTGCAGCGGCATGTCCGACACCGATCTTCTGACAAATCTCTTTTTCAAAGGCATCGACATGAGGTCCAAGCGTAGTGATCCAGTTTGATTCGTAGGCTTGGAGGAGCAACTCCCGCTCTCGACCATCGAGATGCGGAGGAGAAAGGTAGATGCGTTTCATTTATGGTCTATTTGGTCTTTTTGGTTTCTTTGGTCGGCAATCTATTTTGGGTTTGAAAGAAGGGGGTAAGTAAATCAGTTTAATAAATTTAGATGGCCCGCCTGTAAGGACGTTCTGATTCACCTGTTGATTCAACTAACTGTAAGCTCTCTCACATGAGTAACGTCCTTTTTACTTACGGCCCGAACGTGTGATGCAGGAACAGTTACTATAGCAATTGTTCCACCCTCAAGCGTCATAAATTCTATCTCAAACGCCTCACCTTCACGGTATATATGAACTGCTGTCCCCACATCTCCTGTTTTAAGTCCCTCTTCAGGGATATCCTTCAGCAAAACAACACGATCATGTTCTTTTATCATAATTTTTCTCCTATACAGGGTAAGCAGTTATTAATCTTGGTTCTGAAGCTCCTTTTTCTATAATCCAAACGCTTCTAAGATTAGGTCTAATACCCCCTGGTGTCTCAATCGGTCCCTCTACACAATAACGAACACCATACTCGGACTTTACTATTTTAGCTACAGGATTAGCTCTTCCATGCGTTCGTAGAGATTCTGCCAATATCTCCCATTGCTCTATGGTGAAACCAAGCTCGGTAAAAAAGGCTGCTTTTGCACGACCATCGGGGTGAGTTTTAGATAAAAGATATTCAATAATTTTCCCACGGTCAACTCTTGCTTTATGCGCATTCGGTAAAAACTCTATATTCATTTCAACGGAGCTTTTACAATTCAATTTTGCACAAAGATCAAAGATTCGTCAAGCTTTTCTGTTTTTTTCGCTCTATTCAAAACAACTCCGTATCCAATCCCAACCCTTTGACAGACCTCTCGCTCAAAACCATCCACATGAGGTCCAAGCGTGGTGATCCAATTGGATTCGTAAGCTTGAAGGAGCAATTCACGTTCCCTACCATCAAGGTACGGAGGGGAAAGATAGATGCGCTTATTTAATTCCACCATAACAGCGAGAAGTCAGAGAACAGAATTCAGAAATCAGGGTTTAAGCAAAGACAGAGGTCAGGATTTCAGCAAAAAGGGTTTAGGGTCGTTTATCATCGAACCCAGCATTGCTCCTCTCCGAGCCGTAGGCTCTACGAGCCGGAGGCTTTCCTTACATTCGTGCGCTTCGTATCTCCTTTTAGCCCCCCTCCGGTGCGTAGCTCCGTAGAGTATCTCTTTAACCACCTAAGTCTCTTGCCCTTTGACTTTTTTAGCTGAAATTCAAGCCAACGTGCCGATCCACGCGTCTCACATTTTTCAATGGCGATCAAATCCCAGGGCAGATCTTTCTTCGTAGATCGGACTGAACCACTGTTATGAACCTTGAGTCTTTCCTCCAGATCGCAGGTTTGTCCGATATAAATCCGCTCGCGCTTTCGACTCTTGATTCCGTAGACGCAAAACATCATTCATGCCTTACGGGGCGGAGCATGCCTCTCTGAGATTTGCACAAACTGATCTGGAAGACCTGCGGATCTGGTCGGTTAACGAAAACTTCTCTTCGTTTGGCCAATCTTTGCTGATTCTGTATATGTCCATTGCCAAGGCATAAGCCTTTTGGTAGACAACAAGTTCCTTTGGTGGTTTAATCTGCATTGCCTTACCGGTCCTTAAGTTCTAGTTTGATCTCTGACCCTCTGAACTCTGATTTCTGGCTTTCCGATTAATTACCCAAATATGGTTTGGTATATATATTTGATGTCTTTCCAGAAGCTGTAATTGGCAACATATTCTCTATTGAGTCTCACCTTGTCAGGAAAGATGACTTCATCATTATACTTCTCCGGGTCATCCTGGCTTGCTAAAAATTCTTCTTCTTTCCTATATTTCAAAGTTGCCGGTCCGGTAACGCCAGGCCTAAGGCATAAGATGATCCTGTCCTCACCTGTTAACTTGTCTGCATAACCAGCCACATCCGGCCGCGGGCCGACAAAGCTCATTTGCCCCAAGAATACATTGATAAGCTGGGGTAGCTCGTCAATCTTTGTTTTACGGAAAAAACGACCCAATCGTGTAATGCGCGGGTCGTTTGAAGCCGTTACTGTTGTATTGAAAGAAGGATTATCACACATGGTCCGAATTTTAATTACCTTAAAAGGCACTCCTTCTCTTCCAATCCGTTCCTGGGTAAAGAATCCGCTCCTCTTCGTGTCAATGGAAGCTGCTACGTAAGCCAGAATGATGATCCACCCGGTAAGGACCAACCCAGATGTCGATGCGAGGACGTCAAAGCTTCGTTTGAGGACCTGATCCCATGAATTCATTGGGCTGGCTTCATTAAGTCGGCGGGTCGTTGAGCGCAGTTCTTTAGGGCCGTTAGGCTATGCAGACTTGCCTGGTAAGGGGATGACGCGCGAAGATGCTTCTACAACAGAATTGGCATCCTTTATGGCTCGGATCGCATCTTCACGGCTATATTGTTCTGTAGGAATAAAATCCACATCTCCGTAAAAAGAAAACTCTCGCTCCTTTCGGAGCCAGCGTGAAATGCCAGCCAGATGCTCCAATTCGTCTAAATTGACGGCTTGAATACGTTCTGCAAACTCAATTAAAAGATCCCCAACGTCATGCCATTTAGGTGGCTCGATTCCTATCTGCCGTAACATTCCCTTTATCGCCAACTCGACAATCTCCTGGGCCTCGCGAATAATATCGGAGTATGCATTTTCCTCAAGCAAAACCGGGAGTATCTTTAATCTCTTCCGGGCCTTGATGAGATAGCTTTGGGCGAGAGTAACGTTTGTCAAAGGTCAAAGACCTCACCAGGCTTGAAGTCCGGCTTTAGATCCCAGTACCAGACGTCGCCTCTCCAGACACGATGTGCGCCGAGACGATCGAGACGCTCCTTAAGGCCCGTTATCATCGATAGGAAAAACCCCTCTCGATCGATCAAAACCAGACTATCCTCAATCATGTCAAGAAGGAGAGGACTTCCCTTTCGAGCCTCCTCTGGTGTTTTGAACACAGGGGAAAAGCGGGTGTGGATACCTGAATTGCGGGCTCTCTTTAAAGCATCGCTCAGCCGATGCTCGACATTCCCAAATTCTTCGACCCTGCGCAGCCGGCCTTCGGGCAGCGGATCTACGATCAGGAGCAGATCGATATCGGAATCCGGCTTTGGAAGATGCCTGCCCACCGACCCAAACACTACAAGCGAGACCAATCGCTTGCCGTAATTCATCTGGCATGCCTCTTTCAAATCCTTAAGGAGTGTTTCAAAATGCCTCATTAATTCCATTTAGTCCCACTCCTCTCCGTCAAGGGACTTCCATTCATCTAACGCCTCAAGGCGTTCTCTGTCCTGCGCCGCTTCCTTAAAGGCCGAAGCCAATACCTTTTCTTCTTTCCGTGACTTGATTCTTTCAATTTCTTTTTTTAGCAAGTCATTGACCATTTTACTTTTCTTTCTTTGAGGTACAAGCGTATCGAAAGCTTTCCAAACTTCTTTTTCCAACGTAAGGTTGACTCTAACCTATTCCATGATCTCCTCTCTTATACATTATTTTATACGTATAATAATACATAATGGTAAGAGGGTCGAGAATTAAAGGAGTTACGTTCTGACGCCTGAACTCTAATTCCTCGATTCGTGTTGTCCAACTGGCCCCTGACCTCCGTCCCTCTGATTCCTGTTACTTAGACTCTGATCCTCTGATTCTTGACTTCTGAACCCTGATCCTCTGACCTCTGATTTCTGACTCTCTGAAATCCGGCGATGCAAGAATAACTTAACGATTCCCCACAAGGAACCAAGGCCATAGGAGATATGGAGGGTCAGAAAAGTAATAACAAGGAAGGGGAAATATCTAATCCCATGTTTTAACGAAAGCTTGCAGGAGACTAAAACATCAATGAAAAAATAGAGGCCAAGTATAAAAGCAAATAGATAAATGAACGGTTGGTAGAGGAACGAGATCACCAAACTGCCCAATAACGAACTCACAAAAAAGAAAGGGACAAGATGCCTTAAGGAAAATGGTAACTTAACAAATCTCAGACTGTATAATACCCAAAACCCATTCCCAAAATTTTGTTTTGCAAGATCTGCCAGGTTTGATCGTGCATAATAATAGCTAAAAATTTCAGGCACCAAAAGGATTTTCCCGCCTGCTCTTTTCAGCCTCAAATTGAACTCTATATCGTCAGTTCTGTTTAAATTTTCGTTAAAAAGCCCGACCTTATCAAAAACCTCCTTTCTGTAGCATCCATACGGTACAGTATCTACATTTTTTGGTTCTTTGATGCCAATTCTATAGTGCGCATTTCCCACGCCGAACCGGTGAGAAAGGGCTAATGCGATAGTTTCTGCAACAGAGGATTTATCTCCTGGTCTTGTTATCCAAAGTCCACCTACGCAATCAGCTTTGCCATTTTCAAGCCAATAGATCAACTTTGAAATATAATCTTTTGGATACTGTGCATGCGCATCCATCCGCATTATAATGTCACCTTGCGATGCCCTGATGCCAATGTTTGTGGCAAATGTTTGAACTATTCCTGGATTATCCATGAGCTTGATAAAACTATGCTCTTTAGCATATCCCTCAACAATTCCTCGCGTCCTGTCCGTGCTTTTGCCATCGATGACCAAGACTTCCATTTTTTCTTTTGGGAAAACATTCTTAATTATAGAATCAAGACATTTGCCAATGAATTTTTCTTCATTTCTACAGGGAGTAATAATCGAAACGTTAGTCGTCTGTTCAGTTTCTTGTCTTTGCATTAAGTCTATTCTCAATTATCTTAGAAATCTCTTCTACCTTAGCATCCCAGCTTTCATTGGCAACCCTCTGACTCAAAATTGGGGCCAATTCTTTTCTATCTTTCTTAAGCCATTCCTCTGCTGCTTTGATCAATTCGTCAGCGGTCGTAGCAAACTTAACCATATCCTGGTAGGCCAAGACCTCCGGAAGTGGTGCAGAAACCACTGGCACTCCAGCGGCGAGATACTCCCTTAACTTGAGAGGATTGACGTTTAGAGTTAGCTCGTTCATTTTCATGGGTATTAACGCAACATCAAAAGCAGCACAATATGCAGGTAACTCTTCAAACCTCTTCTGCCCCAGATGATGGACATTGGCCAGTTCTGTCAGGAATGTAATATCTCCAACCTCAACCGCTATCCGCCCCAGGAGAACAAAAGACCATTCAGGTCTCATCCTTGCAGCCTCTGCCAGCATATTCAAATCCAGCCAGTCGTTTATCTCTCCATAAAAACCTATGATCGGATGTTTGATTTCTTTTATGTCTGCCGGCCAGTCCCGATTTGAGAACGAAAGCGCTTGAGCAAAGTTCTTGTGGTCAACACCATGGCGGACAACTGTGATGTTTCTGCCGTTTCGAGATTTTTTTTCTGCCAAGCGTTTCGCTGAGGCAATAACGACATCGCACTTATCTATTAAAAAAGATTCCATCCTATCTATCGTCTTGGCTGGATAACCTGAGAATTGAGTAAAATCGTCGGTAATGTAATAGAGAGAAAGTTTCTCGCTAAAGGAGCCAAATAGACTCTCCACATTAGGGAGAAAAGACCAGAGAATAGGATTCTCAAACCCCAGCTTCTTTTGATAGTGTTTCACCTGCACCAAAAGCAGTGATCTATTCATCTTCCCACTCAATTCACTCCCGTGGAAGGGTATAGCCAATGGAGACATGACATAAAGATTATCTTGAACCTCCTGGAGCCCATTGAAAAATGACTTCAACTTCACCCCGATTTTGGCGAGATCCTTTCCATTGACTCTGGGAGTCCGCATCCCGATGGAATTGATCCAGAGAACTTGGTTGTGCCTCGCAAGACGGCTCATGATGTGGTGCTTCGAGAGCGGGTCTTGATTCCAGTCGTTGGAAAAACAGATTATGTTATGACTTTGCAGCATTTATTACTTCTAATAATTGTCGATGACTCTTATCCACCCATTCCAAATCCTGCTTTATTCCGTCCTTTAGTTCCCCCTCGGGATATGTTTGAACAAATTGTTGTAATTCAATATCAGTAAACATTGGTTCTATCTTCTCCTTAAATACATTGGAATATAGATCCATGACTTTTGCGGCAATGTAGAAAGATTTAAGATTATGTCGTAAATGATATTCATATGAAAATGGTTTTAAAAAATATTTAATAAGCTCATTTTTGCTGCAACCCCATTCCAATGCTTTCCAGATACTTGAACCCCTGAATCCCCCAATCCCGATAGAACGTTCTTGCTCATCTGGCAAGTTCACCCTATATCCTCTTGTTAATAGCTGTTCATTCATGTAGTCTGCGGTATCGTAGATCCCGTTATTATAAGGGTTAACGATTTTTGGACTTTGAAACTGTAGTTTCTCTTTAAGAATTATGTTTCTATTTACCACCAAACAATAGGAACCCATCGGCCGGATCCGTTCATTATTCACTGTTAACCACCAGTCAGGTCTTGGGAAAAAACTAATGGCAGCCAACCCTTCATCTTTAGTCAGATCTTTTGCAGCTCCAAGAATGATTTGAGGGCTAACTATAAAACAATCATCATCACATATTAAGACTAATCCCGACCTTATATACCTCCTGAAAAAAAAATCCAGTTTATGAGGATGAGTATCATTTATAAACTTCTCTATAGTGGCAATTGGGAAGTTTCGCGGATCCAACTTTCCACAACAGTCAACTATTAAAAACTTCAATCCGAATCCATGCCTGATTAACAAGTCAGCCGATCGCTCTATGAAATAATACCAAAGCCTCGTTAACTCTGGGAAAATTGAGAAGGTTATTATTGTTATTAAAGGTTCTCCGGAATTCTTTTTAAGCCCCCTTAAAAATGTTCTTATCGTTCCTGGCCCACAACTAAGGATTGTTGTAAGGCAGTACATTTTATATATGTTTCTATAATCTGAAAAACTTCTAAGTTTCATCTAAGGGAGTTCAGAATTAATATTCTTTTTAAAAGTGCGCTTCTATTTATAAAGAATGAGATAGAGATACGAAAATAACTTAGTGGCAGTGCGTGGACTGAGCTGAAGAAAAGCCTGCTTCAGAAAATATTTTGGTACCCCCTTCCATCCCGATTGAAATTTGTAAATATATAACGAGGAATTGTGAATTCGGGAATCCACAATTTCAAAGCCCATATTTTTGAGAAGGTTAGAGAATAACAATGGATTAAAGAAATTGATGTGTCCATATTTGAATGCATGGTCAGCATCCCTCATCCCGAGAAAATTATATTCTAGCGGTACCTCAATAAACACGTGCGTCGCAATTCGCTTTAACTCCTCAAGTAATAGCCTCGGGTGCTCGACATGTTCGATGACATGGGTGGCTATAGCTAAATCAAATTGTTTGTCTCCATATGGCACAGCATATCCATCAAATATTTTACATTCGACAAGCGACTGCAGATTTCTGCCACTGATGGTCTTAACTGCACTTTCAGCAATTTCCAGAGCAAACATCTCTTTTGCAAAACCAACTTCTCCCAGTCTTGCCAATACTGACCCGTCTCCAGCACCAACTTCAATTACCTTTTCATGTTTTATATTCTGGCATAAAGCCAGGATATGCTTTGCCTTATCCATTGCGGCGAGTTTTCGCCATTCTGATACACCCTGCTGGTGATATCTTTCGTAGATATTCTTTAAGTTCTCGCTCGTTGAAAGTTTTATCCCCGCTTGCATACCAAAAATATTCAATCTCCCTTAAGTGGTGGTGTCCACTTGACTTAATTAGCCCTTTGTCTCTAATTCAGCAATTGAGACTCCTGACAAAACGCGGATAATTCTTAAAGGCTTCCATAAACAATTTGATCCGGTATCGACCATAAGAACTGAAAGGAAGCATCAAAGATCCCATGAAATATGTAAAAAGGGATAGATAGTGGCTCCAGATTAAAAGGTCTTTATGCAATCCGTAGGAGTGGCGATTAAAGAATTTGATCTGGCTCCTCTGTAATTCCAGAAACATCTGCAAAGCCACCTGGTGGGCGCTTTGTTCAGCGAGGTGAGTAATCTCACCAAATGGTACGAAGTATGTCTTCCACCCTTTTTCCCTTAACCTGAATGCCAGGTCCTTTTCTTCAGCATACATAAAGAACTCTGGGCTCAATAGAGGCATATCACCCAATGCCGCCCTTCGAACCATCATAAAAGCCCCGGTGCAGTAATCTACCTCAAGAGGCGCCGACTGATAATAGGTCTTCTTCCAAAATTGCCGATATAAGAGACGCTCAATGAATAATGCTCTTGAGAGATGCTCTTTTATGGTTGGAAAAGGTCTGATCGACTTTTGTAACGAGCCATCGCCATTCAGTAAGCGACACGCAGCCATTCCTGCATCAGGTGTATTTTTCATGAATTCAAGCACACATTTTATTGCTCCAGGCTTGACCGCCGTATCCGGATTTAACAGAAGGAGGAAGTCGCCCTCGCTTTCATCGAAGCCTTGATTGTTCGCCTGGGCAAATCCCACGTTCCTATCATTGGCGATAACCTTAATATGGGGAAATAACTCTTTGACTGCATCCACGCTTCTGTCTGCTGAAGCATTGTCCACGACGATAATTTCATAATCTACGCCAGTGGTAGTATCAATAACAGACTGGATACAGTCCAAGAGAAGATGACACACGTTATAGCTGACTATAATAATGGAAAGTTCAGGCCTGTCCATTGTTTTTGGATTTAGCTGCGTTCCGCTATAAGTGTAAGGGCATTTCCCCTATCAGAGCCCTCCCCAATGACCATCATTGTATAAAGCGGTAGCCAGAAAATTCTTGGTAAAAAAGGGTGTATCGCAGTTAGAATATAATGGCATTCTTTGGCTAAAACTCCGGTACCGTTGAAGGCAGGTAACATCCGAACCGGTTTAAAATCTATCAACTGCAAAATATTCTCTAACTCGCCGTCTGCAAAACCATGGTCAGGGTTGACTTCATGTCTGACAAAATTCTTGATGGCCTTTGACTTAAAAAGGATATGTTTCTGGGGAGCTATTGGAGATTCGATGATCATGGTGGACTGCCTATTCATGATTTTTGACCACGCAAGAACAGTGGTTTTAATGTCTTGTAGGTCCCTTAAAATATTACCTACAATAATTGTATTGACTCTCGTCTCCTTAAAGGGCAGATTGTACGCATCACCATGAATGAAAGCAATGTTTTTTACTCCTAATGCACGCGACAAGGCATGCCCTTTGAGGAGCTCTCCCCTATCAATATCTACGCAATAAAAATTAGTATTGGGCCATTGAATCGCTTTTTCGATCGACGTTAGTCCAGTACCACAACAGATATCAAGACAAAACCGGCCAGGGTTAGAGGACCAGAGCCTATTTCTGACTCTTCGCCTAAACTGAAGGAGAGCAGAGGGCAGCCAACCCCACCCGAACCAACGAATAATCATAGCTTTAACTCTTGCTTTCATTCATCTGTCAAACTTTGTGCATATAATAGCCATCCCAATTCATATGGCCGGCACTCCCAATCGATCTCTAAGCTTCTTTTCGATAAACACTCTGGAAAAATTCCAAACATACCAGCTATCTGATTATATGTTGTGATGAACCTACCTAAATAAGCTCGACGAATAGAGCGCCAAATAAGGGTTGCATCTTCGTCTACCATATCACGCTGAAGTTGGTTTTGAACCAACCATGAGATCCCTTTCCTGCAAGCTGCTTCAAAGTCTAATCCTCCAGCCTGCTTCAGCCTTCGTAATGCCATCGGAGCCATCCCATACTGATGTACGGAATATATGGGAAAGGGCTCTGTTACCCTACCCTTGGGTACATTGTATATCCACCACCATTCCCCTGAAGGCCCCTGCATTTGGGTTAACTGCTGGGCACATTGGTTGGCACCATTGATATAAGATTTCTCTCCGAGAATCATATAGGCGTTGGACAAAGCATGTATTGTATAGGTTTGGTCACTGAAAAAGGAAATTTGTCCTCTCAGTCTTGTTATGACGCTGGAGTAATTTCTTGTCCTATAAAATAAACCCGAATCAGGGTCTTGATTAGATAAAAGCCTGTTGCCTATTTCCCTTGTACGTTTAAGCAAGCCGACATTGCTTGGCATTAATTTAGCTGAGACGCAAAAACCATCCAACAACCACGCCAGCCACATAGTTTCATTAAAATTATCTTGCTTAACCGAATCTTTCTGGACCTGCCTCCAGGACATCTCAACTAAGTCATCAGTCCCCTGATCACCTAGTACTGCGGCGGCAAAGAGAACTAACCCCATGTCCCCAAAATTATCTACCTGATTAAGAAAACCTTTTAGAGTTTCGAGGCGCCTTCGAGTTTCCCCTTTATCACTTTCCAACAAACCTGATGAAATGGCGGATTGCAAACCGATTAGTACAATCGCGGAATAACGAATAGAGGAACCCTCAGCCGTTACAGCACCTCCGCTTTTACGCCACGTAAAAGGCACCAACTGGTCTGCTCGGCAAGTTAGGAGCCTTCTAAAAGCAACGGTTACTAATTTTTGCTGAAACTGAATGTGATCCATTGATTCCCTTAGCGTTGCGGCTTAATCCAACTGCCAGTAATATGGCAAAAGCAAATGTAGCCCAGCGAGTCTGATAAAAGGGAGTCGATGAGCCTATGATAAGCGAACTAATAATCATGACAAGTCCAAATGATGCCCATGTGGACTGAAGACCATCAGGTTTTTCTTTTCTGAGTTGATAAAGCTTCTTGCCGAGCCCACGTAACATCATACCGAATAGAAAAAGGCCAATCACCCCACCCTTAGAGACGAAAAACATGATGTCCGTGTGCATGGAATTAGTGTTCAAATAGCCTGGCCCAATCGATTGAACAAAGGGACGCCAGAAATTGTATTGATATCCGAAACCAACACCATAAATAGGGGATGATAGAAAAAGTTCACCAGCTTGTTTTATTTCCTCAATACGGTTTTGATATGACACGTCCAGTCGGAAGTCTCGCAGCTCTTGAAGTCTATCCGCCTGAGATTCTCTGTAGGTGCTCGGACCCATCGTAGAAAATATCAGCCACCCGGTTGCAGTTACCAATATTGCTATGGAGGCTACAGCCCAAAGTCTTTTGCGGGACGTAAAGGCTATTATCAGGAACGAAATAGTTGCTGTCGCGATCCACACAGTTCTCGTGGGGGTCAGGAAGACGATCACCAGGCTCATAACGCTAAGAATTAACCATAGACGTTTGTGAGGTGCGTTCTGAAGGTACATCAAAAGTCCTAAGCATAGGCCGATACTGGGGTCAAGCGTGGGCAATGATAAAGATAGTAAGGGTGAAGATAATATTGTTGACAGACTTCCGAGGGGAAATTCGTATCGCTCGAGCAAAACCAGAATATCGCGCACCATACTCAAGGATACAGGCACAACGATCAGGTATAGCAGCCAACGGTTCCGGTCATTCTCAAAAAAATCAACCATTATTGGAATCAGAAGAAGGTTCAATAGCGGAGCGATGTCTCGGGCCCAATCAACTAAGGTAAAATTGTTAGAGGATCCAAGCAACAGTGAAAAAAATAAAAAAATAAAGAAAATGAACAGCCACCGGTATTCAGGTTCTAAATGGAAAGGTTTATTACTAATGAGTTTTTTACTCAACCAGATGGCTAACAACACAACAGTCAATCCGAACATAGCTGCTTTTAACATATTCAAAGATCCCTCAGCCGGAACCATGGGATAAATTACCAGATAGGCAGCCAACCCTAAAACAGGACGCATTATTATGATAAGGATACCCAGCACTCCGCCCAAAACAAGAGCCAATTTGGAATCAAAGTGGATAACCATTTGGTACCCGAGGATACCGGCAAAGACGAACACCACCGAGAAAATAATTTGATTAAGCCCTATTCTTGATCTAATAAGCATCGTTTGCTTTGTTGGCTATCAGGAAAAACCGATTGGTATATGGCGTAAAAATTGGTTTAAGATATTTACTATCCTGCCAAAGTGCATAAGTTAGCGTATTACTTAACTGTTCCGAACGGCATTTGAGTTGACGGATAGTATCAAGATAACCCTTCTTGCAAGTTACAAATTAATACCAACGATCATATTCAGACATTGAGCAATACAGGTTGAGAGTAGGTATAAAGATGAGATCACCAGCGCCTATTACGCGTCCAGGTTGGTCCTTCTATTAAACCGAAAGTGAGCAGTCTTCTGGTGTATTCGGCGTAACGTCCTTTTGAGCCGAGCACGCGCCGTTCCAAGAGGTACCACGAAAATGCTGCCAACAACATGGTTACGGCAGAAGATATCAATATCATTTGCAGAACGGAGACCCCGAGAATCAATGCCGCAACCGATTGCTGCACAGGAAAGGCATATATGTAGATGCCATATGAGTAATCCCCTGCTTTATTGTATTGCCTGATATGCCCGGACGGGATGTACGCGATATAAAATAAAATGTACGCAATTGTGAATATAAAAACGACAAAGAACGCATGTTTGTTGGTGCTTGCTAGTGAGAGAGTGACCAGAAAAAACCAAAAAAGGGAACGTGAAAGGGTAATATACTCTTTCAAAGCAAAGAAAGCTGCACCCATAAAAAACATAAGAAAGAGCCTTGGAAAAGGACTGCCAGTAGGAATATAAAAGTGACGGGCAAGAACATAAATACCAGCACCGGCAGCGAGGGTAACAATGGTAAGTTTGAATGCTTTTAACCTAGATTTCTGTGTTAATTGCAAGACTACCCAAATGGTGACCAAGATTGCGTACATGCGGACCATGTATGGCAATATCCAAAGCGAGCCATTCACGACGTTCTTGTAAGGGTTGCCTTCAAACACACCTGGTAAATTAAAAGCCACGTGAGTGAAAAGGGTTGAGCACTTGGCTAGATATATGTACGTCTTAGAGTCTGAGAAATAAGATGATATGGGAAGTGATGTAAAAAATACACCGAGTACAAAGACAGTTAGGAATAGCATTACCAAAAGAGCAGGGTATATTCTTAACACTCTTGCCCAAACAAATTCGATAATACTTTGTCTTCTCAATAGGCTGGCTGTGACAAGAAAACCGCTAATTATGAAAAAAACATCAACCGCGATTAAGCCAGGAGTGGTGCCGAGGCTCTTCCGAAGCGGCTCAGCGTCTCCGGTGCCTATCGCTAGCGCGAAGCTGTGCGATACCAGTACTGCAAGCACGGCAGCGATACGGATCAGATTGAAATTATTGTCTTTTCCTTCAGCGACATTCGATAACTTCATTTATTTGTTCAACCAACAAATATCGCGTTTTGATTTCTTTTCTTACTTCTTCAACGCTTCTCAAATGGCCTCTTCTAAAATTGGTAGGGTGTTGCTTTTTGACGGTCGTAGTGTAAGAGAGGGGGGTTTTGTATACCAATGGAAAATGGCCACAAAAGGCGAGATGTCGTGCCGGTGATTGCGGAAGGGATGCATCGAGGCAACGCTGGTTTCGAGAAATCGATAGCCACTTTGGTTCATTCGTCCGTTGAGAAAACCTTTCGGGTAGAGTTTGGATCTTGGGCAGAAACAACTTAAGCATCCCCTCACCACTCACATCCAGAATCGTTTTCGCATGAAATTCCATTGCCATGGAACCAAACATCTATGCCGAATAAATGTGTCGAAACCTACAACATATTTTCTACCGGGTAACTTTTCTAATTTCAAGCCATCGATTCCTTATCGCAAATATGTAAAAGTTGGTCTATCCTCTCCAATACCATTTCCGTCGTAATCAAGCTCATACATTCGTTTTTGCACTCCGGCGCCTTATCAGGAAATGAGGAACAATAGTCCCGGCAGTCTATATCCACAAAAACCGGGTGCCAAGTCTTTGCACCAATCGGTTTAGCACGTTCCGGCCATTCCGGACCGTAAATGACAATTGATGGGCAGTCAACAGCGGCAGCTACGAAGACAGGGGCCGAGTCGTTGCTTATCAGAAGATTACATCTTTTCAAGACAGGACCCAGCTGCGGGAAACTGGTCTTGCCGGACAAATCAATTACCCTGCTCTCTGGTAATGAGGATGCGATCTTTTTGTTCGCCTCTGCCTCCTGGTCCGTACCGATCAGCAATATCTTTGTCCCCGGATAATGTTGAACAAGTTTTTGAGCCAACTCTACCCATGAATCAATTCTCCACCGCCGATTTGCCCATGGCCTGAATCGAGTACCCCCGGTGCCACAGAAAAGTGCTACCAGTTTGCCTACTTCTTCCCGCAGGATATGATCTATTTTCTGTTCGTCTTCAGCCGACCAGAATATCTCTATCTTCCCATCCTCCCCCGAAATATTGATATTTAATTGATGAAGCAATTCCAAATATCTCTGCTGACGGCTTGCCCTGTCCGCCAATGGCACCTCTATCCAGCTGTCCAAAAATACCGCCTTATCTTTATTGACTATTAAGCCAACCCTTCTCTCAATGCCGCCCAGCCATGCTAAAAAACCATAAAAGGGGTCCGACCCGAGGCAGACAGCAAGATCATAATGCGGCCGCCTTAACATGAAGGCGTGCCGGAGCACTGCAAGGGGTTTATTCAGTTGCAACTTACCATGACGGTCTGCGTTAACGATCGAGGATATATGAGGGTTATTCAATAACGCTGGGGCCACAATATCTGAGACCCAGTAATCAACGCGCGCGTCCGGCCAGGTCTTGTGGATAGCTTTCACCATGGGCGACGTCTGCAATACGTCGCCGAGGAAGCCATAACGCATTACTAAAATTCTACGGGGGATAGCGCAATAATGTGATTTCTCGTATCCAAGGACAAAAAAGAGCATCCTCCAAATTATTTTTTTTACCTTGGCCAATTTCGAATAAGTTCCGTTTTTCCTAAGTTGCGTCACCTTGTTTCATAATCACTGCTTCAATAGAATACTCTCCGTCACTATGGACCTTCGGGTCATGCATTGTATGCCCTTCGTCGCATACTTTTGCATACACTACTTGGAGGCCTTTGAGACAATGTTGAACTAAAGGCATTATTCCTATTGTGTCGGGAGGATCATCTCTTTCTAACAGGAAAAAATGCTTATGATCGGAGTTCCAGCGTGAGGGAAGTGTTGCCTTCTTTTCATAGAGATCCCTGTGAGGGATATATAAGATCAGATACCCCCCTGGTTTTAGAACTCTCCACCAATTTTTTAAAGCTGATGCTGGATCGTGGAGATGTTCCAGAACATGGGAGGAATAGACAAAATCGAACTCCG
>Ga0335070_10000802_pt1 | contig 35927 bp, 37 predicted proteins | sample Lox_Sample_13_FD_206722 | JGI IMG/M metagenome (GOLD analysis project Ga0335070, IMG submission 206722) | Soil microbial communities from Loxahatchee National Wildlife Refuge, Florida, United States - Lox_Sample_1.3 | ecosystem: Environmental > Terrestrial > Soil > Wetlands | place: USA... | reverse complement strand
TCGATGATGGGAACGGAGATGCCGGCGCGTTCGATGGCGACAACCTGGTCGCGAGTGGAGCGCAGGTGCATCTCGATACTTCGGGTGTCCGGGTTAAAGCGCGCGATGTGCTCGAACCAGTCGAGATTGAAATCCGCGTCGAGTTCGCGATTGATGCGGGTGAGCAGGTTCAGGTTAAATGCGGCCGTGACTCCCAGCGGATCATCGTATGCGTCGATCAGTTGCAGAACGGGCTTTTCGAGATCGGTGCCGAGGAGCAGGGCATCACCCGGCTCGAGGATCAGGCGCATTTCCCTGAGGAAGCTGACATCGGCGGGACGATCAAAATTTCCGATGGTGCTTCCGAGGAACAGGACGAACATCCGCTGGCCGGGCAAGCGGCGGGCGGCGACTTCGAGAAGGCCGTCGAGGTATTCGCGCTCGCAGCCCACGATGCTGATGGCGTCGATGTCGGCGAGTTCTCTTTCGCACATGGCCAGGGCGGTAGCCGAGATCTCGATGGGATAGTAGGACGTGGGGCGGTGGCGGGAAAGCGCCTCCAGAATCCAGCGGGTTTTCCGGCCGCTGCCACTGCCGAGTTCGGCGACGATGACATCTCGAGGAACACGGTCCACGATTTCGCGCGCGTGTTTGCGTAGCAGGCGCTCGTCAGCGCGCGTCAGGCCGTATTCGGGAAGAGCACAGATGACTTCAAAAAGCCGCGAGCCGACCTCATCATAGAGGTACTTCGAAGGCAGTTCTTTCTGGCCCGCCTTGGTTAACCCGCTGCATACGTCTTCGGCAAAGTCGATGACGGGATCTGCGACGATGGGATGGATCAGCATTTCGAAAGCTCCTCGCATTTATTCCGCGACGCAGCGGAATCCGGCGTAGACGTAGGGGTAGTGGGGCTGAAACCAGTTGCGGAACGAGCGGCGCAGCATGCACGCGGCGGTGCGGGTTGAGCCGCCCTTGAGCACGTAATGTTGGCCGTCGAAAAAATTGGCGGAGTAGCCGGGGTAGAAGGGAAATGGGTTGAAGCCCAGGAATGGCTGGAAGAGGCTCTGTGTCCACTCCCATCCGTTTCCCACGAGGCCGGCGACGCCAAAGGCGCTGGCGGCACGGGGAAATGCGTTGACCGGAGTAGGATCCCACCGTTTGAAATCAAAGTAGCCGTGAGCACGATCCGGGGCGTCAGATCCCCAAGGGTAAGGTCTCTCGGCGCCGCCGGGTGTGCCGTAGGCCGCGCGGTGCCACTGCGCTTCGGTAGGCAGCGTCTTGCCGGCCCAGCGGGCATAGGCTGAGGCTTCAGCGTGGCTGACGTACACCGGCCAGTCGAGCGGCAACGGAAGCTCGTCGAACATGGTGCGGTAATACCAGCGGCCGTTGCGGCGTTTCCAGAAAAGCGGGTGGTTGATGTTTTGTCCGGTTTTCCAATTCCAGCCGGCTTGCGGCCACAGGCCGCGATCCTCGTAGCCGCCCGCGTTGACGAACCCCAGATACTGGCCGTTGGTGGTTTTGTAGCGGTCGATCGCGAAGGCAGGGACGTTCACGTTGTGAGCGTTGTATTCATTGTCCCAACCGAACGGCTCAGAGTCTCGGGAAAGACCGAGAGTGGCTGCGCCGGCGGGGACGTCGACCATTCCCAGTTCAAGGGGATGGGTGTTGTGCGCGGGCGTGTTTCCTTGCCGGATCTTTCGCTCCAGCGGCAACTGATGAAACATGTACGCGAGTGTTTCGGCGTGCATGAGGCGGTGCTCGATGGCGACATGCATGAGCGTGCCACCAGCAAAGCCATAGCAAGCGGAACGCCAAAAGGACGGGCGCTCGAGCGCGGCGTCTAAAACGTCGCGAATTCTGGTGTTGTATCGACGGACCTCGGCGAGAGACGGCCAGTCTCCCGGCTGATCGGTGGGCAAGCCGCCGCCGACCGGATCGATTCCGAAGGCGAAAAGCTGATCAAACTCGGAGTGGAACGAGTGAAGATCCGGAATCGCGCCCCGCAGGAGATTCCAGTCGAAAGCTTCCAGGTGGCCGATGTAGAAAACCATGCGGTGGCGCTCAGGGATGGGACGCTCGTATAGCGAATCAGGCTTCACCACGGCGAACAATTTGTCTGTTTGAGCACGCGCCTCATGCAGGGTTGTGAGCAATTCGTGCCTGACCCGGACATCAACTTGAGCAGCAAACATGTGGTTTCTCTCCTCAGCTTCTCAGAAGCTTGCACCTCGTCTGCCAGACATCTGCATAGCTTACGCCCTTTTTTCGCGTTTGAGAGTCTTCTGGGTGCGCGAAAGACGAAGACGCGGCACCAGGGCTGTTACGAATGTCAACAGCCCACAAACCCTAGTTTTGATGATCGGCGCTGGTGTTTGGATGTCTCGAAATCGAGGACTATTGCGTTCCGCTCGCCCCGGCCTGGACGGCGAGAGGTTTGAGTTCGCCCAGGACGGTTGGTAACAGTTCTGAAACCGTGGGGTGAATGTGCGTAGCGCGCTGCATGACGGCGTAAGGTGCTTTTGCGTACATAACGTCGAGAATCGAGTGGATGGCTTCGTCGCCGCTGGTTCCCAGGATCGACGCGCCGAGGATCTGTTTTGTGTCCGCGTCGACCAAAATCTTCATGAAGCCCTGAGTTTCACCCTTTTCGACGGCACGGCCTACGCGGGTCATGGGCCGGGTTCCGATGAGTGCGCGCTTGCCGGAGCTGCGCACTTCCTTTTCGGTCATGCCGGCTCGGCCCAGCGGCGGGTCAATGTACAGGGCATAGGCAGTGATGCGATCACTGACACGGCGCGTGTCGTTGTCCAGGAGATTGGCGGCGACGATTTCGAAATCGTTGTACGAAGTGTGCGTGAACCCGCCCTTGCCGTTACAGTCGCCCAGCGCCCAGATGCCCGGTACGTTGGTGCGCAACTGGTCGTCGACCACGATGTACCCGCGTTCGTCCCGAATCACGCCGGCTTTGTCGAGGCCCAGGTCGTCGGTGTTGGGTCGGCGGCCAACAGCTAGCAGCACGTGGGATCCCTGGACCTCGGGGGAGCCACTGGTGCAGTCGACTCCGACAGCAACCCCGCCGTCGCGCGGGGCAACCCGGATGCATTTAGCGTTCAGGCGTAATTGGATGCCTTCGGCCTCCAGGATGTCCGCGATGGAGGCGGAGACGTCTTCGTCCTCGCGATGGATCAGGCGCGACGACATTTCGACAATGGTGACTTCGCTGCCGAAACGCCGGAACATCTGGCCGAACTCCAGGCCGATGTAGCTGCCGCCCACGATCACCAGATGAGGCGGCAGGAAATCGACCTCCATCATGGAAGAATTCGTCAGAAAAGGAACCTGGTCGAGCCAGGGCATGGAGGGTATGAGAGCGCGCCCTCCGACATTGATGAAGATCCTGGCGGCGGTGAGCAGGGCCTCGCCCACGCGCACTTCGTGAGTGGATTCGAAGCGAGCGTGCCCTTCGTACACGGCGCAATTCTGCATGCTTTTGAGCCAGCTCTCGACGCCTGTTCTGGAACGCCCGGATATCTCGTCTTTTCTGGCTTTCACCTTTTTCATGTCCACCGTTACGGAACCGGCCGTTACCCCGTACTCGGAGGCACGGCGGGCCAGCTGCGCGGCATAGGCGCTGGCGACCATCGTCTTGGTGGGGATGCATCCCGTATTCACGCAGGTGCCGCCGAACAGCTTGCGCTCTATGATAGCGACCTTCATGCCAGCACCGGCCAGCCGTCCTGCGAGCGATGGGCCCGCCTGCCCGGTCCCGATGATGATGGCGTCGTGAGCGTGATTCATGGACAGGAAAATGCCTCTCCCACCCCTGGTCAGTCTCTTTGCAGCATCACTTCGGTCGACTTGATCACGACAGTGACGCTGTCGCCTTTTTTCAGCTTGAGTTCCTCGGCACTGAGTCGCGTGATGACACTTTCAATGGTGTTCTCGCCAACGCGCACCACCACGTGCGCCATAATTGTGCCAAGGCGCACATCTTCAATCCGGCCTTTCAACTGATTTCTGGCTGACAGAGGCATAAGGAGAGTTTACTGTACATTCAGCCCCTGGGAGTCAGAGGAGTTGTGCCGGAACAGGCCTGCGATGATATTCTTGGACCGGAATGCGGAAACTGGCTGGGTTTTGGTGGGCTTGTGTCGTGCTTTGTTGCGGGGCAGATCACGAGACTCCGAATGTGCTCACTGCTGAAGAGCAGCGCGCGGGCTGGATCCTTTTGTTTGACGGCGCCACCATGAACGGCTGGGACGACCCGCGCATGAAGTCGCCCCCCGGCGACGCGTGGGCCATAGAAGACGGCTGTTTGAAAGCGAACCGGCACCCCCACATCACCGAAGACCTCTTCACTAAGGACGCGTTCGGCGATTTCGAGCTGGTGTTGGAATGGCGCATCTCACCGGCAGGGAACAGCGGGGTCAAGTACCGCATCCAGGATCACTGGTTCATTGCTCCGCACGCAATCGGCGGGCCGCGGGAGACGTTCGAACAAAGCGTCGAACGGTCGTTCCTGCATCCGGTGTTGCAGCGGCCGGCGCGGGGCCAGGATTACGTCATCGGCTTTGAATATCAACTCACTGATGACACACGGAACGGTGATGCGAAAAACCATCTCAAGCACACGGCGGGCGCGTTGTACGACATGGTGGCTCCATCAGCTCCGGCTGCGCGACCGGTGGGCGAGTTCAATTCAGCGAGGATTCTGCTGCGTGGAGATCGCGTCGAGCATTGGATGAATGGCGTCAAGGTAGTGGATTCGTCGTTAGATTCGGCTGATGCCTTGCGGGGAATCGAAACGCGATGGAAAGACGCGCCTCACGTTCTCGAGCTGCTGGCGAAGCAGCCGAATAGAAACTGTCCCATCTCGCTGCAGAACCACGGGGACGAGGCGTGGTTCCGGAACATCAAGATTCGCAGGCTGAACTAGCGGCAGGCGCCGTCATCAAGTGAGCACTGCAAGAGCGCCGGCCCGAGCGCTGATGCCAGCAGCTCCGGCTTTTGCGCCCCTGATATGATCGGTGCGCCGCCGACAAAGAAGGTAGGCACACCGCTGACACCGTGGGCGTGCGCGTCGCGTTCCTCTTCGAGAACCTCGCGCCGGCCGAGATTGCTCTGCAACAGCTCCTCGACCTTCACGGCATCAAGATGGCTTTCGGCCGCAACTCTCTTTAGCACTTCGCCGCTTCCGACATCGAGGCCCTCGATGAAGTATGCGCGAAAGAGGTTTTCGACCATCGCGTCCTGGCTGCCATCGCGTCCGGCGAGCCAGATCAGGCGGTGCGCATCGAGCGTGTTGGGAACGCGCTCGATCCGGTTGAAGCTGAACTCAATTCCTGCGTCCTTTCCGGCGTCGCTAACATGAGCTTCCAATTGTTTTGCGTACGCCGCGCTGCCGAACTTCCGGGCGCGGTAAGACTCGCGTTCAAAGCCGTCCTTGGGAGCATTGCGGTTCAGCTCGAAGGCCTTCCAGCGGACCTGCGCAGCTTGTTGCCCCGCGATGGCCAGAGCTTTCTCAAGCCGCCGCTTGCCGATGTAGCACCAGGGACACACGACATCCGACACCACCTCGATGACCGCAACACGATTCGACACCACCATGGCTCTATGATGTTCCACGTCAGGAGGAAGTTGCAGGCGGCTCAGGTCGCCAGGGCAAAGGCGACGGTGGTCTCACCGCGGGCGCTGGTTGTCTGCTCCAGCTCTTCCAGGAGTTCGCCTTCGAGCCCATCGGGGTCGATCTCAACTTCGCAGGCGGCGATTTCAGCGTCGCTGGCGTCTTGGAAACACAACTCACATATGCCCAGCGATTCCACGCCGCAGCGCACCGGCGGACCGAAAGTGCGGCACGTAATGGGCCGCGCGGCGTAAAGATCGCAAGTGCCGTCTGCGGGGTCGAGCGCAGGACAAGGCTCCTCGTCCATTGAGTCGGGAAACTCGTCACGCGCTAAGATGCCCGTCGCTGGATCGCCTGGAAAATCGCTTGAAATCCGGGCGACTGATTCGCGTGCTCGCGTGCGAACGCGTGTGGCCCTCGCGGGATCGCTCACTTCTAGATCTGCCAGCCCTCGGCGCAGCCGCCCGGCATCGAGCTGCGTGATGGGAAACGGCCCAATGCAGCACTGCGTGCATCCCGGACGGCAGACCAGCCACCCTCCGCTCTTCCGCGTGGCCTCGGCGAGGGCCGCATCGACGATCTGCACCAGGACAGCATCGCCCGAATCGATCCGGGCCGCAGGCTTCATTTTTAGCAGGATACCGCACAAAGAACGCGCCGTTCGGAGTCACGATCCGGGACTGGCGTGATATTTTGAAGTACATGTCATTGGAGAACCCGTTTCAGGATCCTCTGCGCTTCGAGCGCCGGATACCGGAATGCGCAGTGGTGATCTTCGGAGCGAACGGAGATCTGACCAAAAGAAAGCTGCTTCCGGCCCTATACCGGCTGGCCTATGAACGGCGGCTGTCCTCCGGGTTTGCGGTGTTGGGAATTTCGCGCACGCCGATGAGCGACGAACAGTTTCGCGAGAAGATGTGCAGTTCTGTCGCTAAGTTCCTGGAGGATTCCCCATTTGACCAGGAGGTCTGGACGGGCTTTGCGCGGAGCCTGTACTACATGCCGGGCGATATCAGCGATCCCCAGGCTTTTCTCAATCTGGCGGCGCGCGTGAAACAGATCGATGCGGAGCGCCAGACCGGCGGAAACGTTCTCTTCTATCTTTCCACGCAGCCCAGCCAGTATGCCGAGACTGCCAGGGGGATCGGTGAAGCGGGCATGGCCGACGGCAAAGGGTGGCGGCGGATCGTCATCGAAAAACCATTCGGACATGATCTCGCCAGCGCACGCGCGCTGAGTGAAGAATTGCACAAGGTGTTCCACGAGTCGGACGTATACCGGATCGACCACTACCTGGGCAAAGAGACGGTGCAGAATATTCTGGCTTTCCGTTTCGGGAACGGGATCTTCGAACCGCTGTGGAACCGGCGCTACGTAAACAACGTACAGATCACCGCGGCCGAATCGATCGGCGTGGAGGGAAGAGGCGCCTACTATCAGGAGGCCGGCGCGCTGCGGGACATGATCCAGAATCATCTGCTGCAGGTGATGGCGACAATCGCCATGGAGCCGAGCGCGACGTTTCAGCCGGACGCCGTGCGCGACGAGCGTGCAAAGCTGCTGCGCACGATCCGAATCCTGAAGCCTTCCGAGGTTCTGGACCATTCGGTTCCGGGCCAATATGGACCAGCGCGCATCGGCGGAGCCGACGTGCCAGGGTTCCGCCAGGAGCCCGGTGTCGATCCGCAGTCGCAGACCAACACCTACGCGGCGGCAACGTTCTTCGTGGACAACTGGCGATGGGCGGGCGTGCCGTTTTACATTCGCTCGGGCAAGCGGCTGCCCAAGCGCGTGACGGAAATTGCCATCCAGTTCAATTCCGCGCCGCACGCAGTTTTTGGCGAGAACGCGGAGGAGGCCACACCCAACCTGCTCATCCTGCGCATCCAGCCCGAGGAGGGCATCTCGCTACGATTCCTGTCGAAACGGCCCGGAGCGGGGATGAAGCTCCGTCCGGTTTCGATGGATTTCAATTATGGGTCGAGCTTCGGCGAGCGGTCGCCGACCGCGTACGAAACCCTTCTGCTGGACGCTATGATTGGCGATGCAACGCTCTACACGCGGCAGGACATGGTGGAAGCAAGCTGGTCGGTGGTGGAGCCGATCCTGGATGTGTGGCAGGAGCAGAAGTTCGATTTTCCAAACTACGCGGCGGGAACCTGGGGGCCCAAGGAGGCGGATGAGATGCTGGCGCGCCGCGGGCACGCCTGGAGGCGGCCTTGAGCACCACGATCCAGCCCGAAACAATTCTGCGCGAGCTGGCGGACCTGTGGATTTCGCTTGGCAAGGAATCCGATCCGAATCAGGCGTCGGGCGTGCTGCGGGCCTGCGCCATGACGCTGATCACGCTCGTGGAGGAATCCGAGGATACGAGCGACGTCTGGTCCGTGATGGCGGCGCTGATGCCGGAGCACCCCAGCCGGGCGATCGTGATCCGTTTTCGGCCATCGGCGGAGCGTGCGCTCTCGTCCCGCGTGTTCTCGCAGTGCTGGATGCCGTTCGGACAGCGCCGGCAGATCTGTTGTGAGCAGATTGAAATCACAGCGTCGGATGCCAGCCTGCCGGACCTGCCGCCGGTGATCCTGCCTCTGGCGGTCGCGGACCTGCCGGTGGTACTGTGGTGCCGCGCGGCCCGCCTGTTCGGTCTGAAGGGTTTTCAGCAATTGGCCGCGATCGCGAACAAGGTGGTGCTCCATTCAGGTGCCTTCGGGGGCCCGGCGGACATTCTTGGACGGCTCGACGAGCTGACACGCTCTGGCCGGATACTGGCGGACGTTGCGTGGACTCGACTGACGCGCTGGCGCGAGCTGATCGCGCAGATTTTCGAAAACCGCAGCTATCTGGCGCAGCTTGGCGCCGTTCGGCGGGTGCGCATTGGGTTCGGAGGGGCCACGCCGTCTTCGTCCGCATATTATCTGGCGGCTTGGGTACTGGATTGTCTGGACAGCGCCGGCGCGAACGCTTCGTTAATTTGGGGACCGGGCGAGAAGGTGCCGGAAGGGGAGCTGGCGCGAGTGGAACTAACAACGTCGGACAGCGGCGGACTGCAAGTGGCCATCACGGTCACGGGTGATGCGGAGCGCGTGTGCGCCGATGTTCGTGTGAATGTGCTGGTCAGCCGCACCGTCTTCGCGCCGGACAACGACTATACTCTGCTGCGGCAGGAACTCTCGATCCCAGGCCGCGATCCGGTTTTCGAAAAGGCCCTGGGGCGGGCAGCGCGCATGGCCGCAACGGAGAAATCATGAGTGTCGATCGCCAGATTTGCGAGGACGCGGAAGCGACCGCCGAGGCCTGCGCGCAGTTTATTCTCGCCCTGCTGAGGGAAACTCTCGCCGCGCGCGATTATGCGACACTCGCCCTTTCCGGCGGCTCCACGCCCAAGCTGCTGTTCAAGAGCCTGGTGGAAGCCAAGTTCCAATGGGACGGCGTCCATTTGTTTTGGGTAGACGAGCGGGCGGTTCCGCCGGATAATCCGCGCAGTAACTATAAGCTTGCCGCAGACTTGTTGATCGGACCCGCCGACATCCCGCGCGAGCAGGTTCATCGCATCCGGGCCGAGCTGCACCCGACAGCGGCGGTGGAAGTGTACGTGGACGAGATGCGCAGATTCTTTAAGCTCCAGCAGCACGAGCTGCCGAAATTCGACGTGGTCCAGCGCGGAATGGGTGCCGATGCCCACACGGCGAGTCTTTTTCCCTCCGAGGCGCTGATTACTGACCGTCAAAAGATCGCTGCCGCCGTACAGGTGGCGAAGCTGGATCAGTGGCGCATTACTTTGCTGCCGGGAGTGCTGCTGGCCGCGCACAACACGGCAGTGCTGGTGACGGGCGACGACAAAGCCGAGGCGGTTCGCGCGGTTTTCGAAGAGCCCTTCGACCCCAAGAAATATCCCGCCCAACTCGGGATGAGGGACGGGAAGAACATTACGTGGTTTCTGGACCGGGCCGCGGCGAAATTGCTGAAAGTCTGAGTGTCGATGCAGCGCCGTTAACTACGGCTCGCGTTTGCGCACGAGCGCGACAGTGCCCGTTGCCGGGCCGGTCTGGCTTGCCGGTTCGGTAACCGACCATACCAGTTGCAGCGTGTTCTCCGAGGTCAGCTTCAACTGGATTTCGCCTCTCGATCCGCCCTCGGCGGTCCACGATGCATTGGCCATATCGTCCTGGCATTTGCCTTCGAAGTAGAAGCGAACCATGGGCGGCTCCGGCAATCCCATGCCTGGGTAACGCGCGCGGTACCGTCCTTTGAGCAGGCCATCACGCTCCGCCATAATGAGGTCAACGGATTCAGGTGTGAACGCGGAAGGGACGGGCGTGAACTTCGACTGCGGGGCCACCCAGACTCCCCAGAAGCGGCGCGAGCCGGTAAGCGGCCACTGGGGTCCGTTTAGAATGCGGTTCGTCAGAAAATCGAGTTCCTTCGCCTGGAGCACGGTCTGGTCCAAAGCGTGGTCCCGGGCGACCTTGGCGCTGGCGAGCTCCGAGCGCAGCGTGTCGAGGTCCGAGTTGGTGTCGGCGGCATCGGCTGCGGGCGGCGCTGGATTCGGGGCCGCCGGCGCGCGAGTGTTAGTTGCCGGTGACATCGGCGCCGCGTTTACCTGCGTGGGGCCGGACGGTTCAGCGGCCTGCTGGCTGAAGTACCATCCAATGCCCACGACGCCGGCAAAGGCGCAGATGAGCCACCCGATGGTAATGAACGCGCGGGCGCGCCAGCGTCCTTTTGTGCGCTTCAAGGCCGCGGGCTCTTCAGATTGTTCAACGCCGTTGGGTGCCAGAGAAGCGTCGTAGCGCCGGCGCCGTTCAGGGTCGGACAACACCGCGTAGGCGCGGCTTACGCGTTGCATCTGGCTTTCGGCTTGCCGCTTCATGGCCGGGTCGCGCTGCAAGTCCGGGTGCAACACGCGCACCAGGTTCAGGTAGGCTTCCCGGATCTCCTCGCTGGTGGCGGAGGGGCGGAGACCCAGGTCGTGATAATGCGTCAGAGCCTGTTTTTCCTGAGGTCGATCTTGGATTCGTTCCACTCGCCAAGCCCCATGGCTCCGGCAATCTCGATATGCTCGGGTTGCCGGCTCCAGAATGTGCTGTATTTGTCCGGACGGTCTTCGGCCACCGGCTTCAGTCCCATAGCGATGCGCTTCTGGTCGATGGCTTTCCAACAGACGTGATCGAGGGCCACCGGATCGGTCGCGAAGTAAAGCGTCTTATGCTCCCAGACGAACTGCGGACGGGATCCAGGCCCGCCATGATAGAGGCCTTTGACGCCGTCGAGCACGTGCAGCACGGCCTTGTTGCGGATGACCGGCATGGAGACCACGCCCGGAATGAAGCTGCCGCAAGCGTTGAGCGTACTCGACGAATGGCTGCGCGAGACGTTGTTCACCAGGCCGTGTGAAAGGTTTTTGAGCGACAGCGTCACGCCGGCCGATTGGTGGTCTTTCAGAACCGGCAGGTTGATCAGTTTATTGACTTCCCTGGTAATGAAGTGCGCGGCATAAGAGCGGCGTGCCGTGAGGTTGGTGATATCGTAACCCGGAAGCGTCAGCGCCATGTCCATGTAGTGATCGCGATCGTAACCGTCGATGGCGAGTTGTACCTCGTCGAATGTGGCCACGGCGCTTGAGGTCCGCACGCCTTCCGGCAGCCATTTGTCGAAGCCGGCCTCGAAGAATTGATCGCGATAGCGATCGTAGACCACGATGTCCTGGTTCTTGATGCCCGCAGCATTCAGCCCCGCGATGATCTCACGCACGACCTCGGCGGCAGAAATCACGTGCGGCTGGCCGACCGGATTCACCTTGATGCCGACGACGTCGCCCGGTTCGACAAACAAGCGCCAGGCATCCACCCATCCGGCAGAGCCGGTTAAATCCGTCATGCCCTTGCGCATCATCTGCTGCACCGGTTCAGCCTGATACCGGCCCTGGATGATGCATCCCGGATGTTCCACCGCGACTACGCGACCACGAAATAGGCCGGGAATGGCCAGCTTGCTGGAATCCGTTTTGGAAGAAAGCTGGGCCGCGAGCGCGCGCGACGTGATCGTCGTGGCGCTGAGCGCCGCGCCCATCGTCCCCGCCACGGTTTTCAGACAGTGGCGGCGCGTCCAAAGCATGAACCATTCCTCCTGGAGGTCTTGGAATTTACAGTAGCACAGGGAGAGTGGAGGAGAAAGTTATCGCGCGATAGTCGCGAGATGCAGAATCCGAGTCCCGAGTTTGAGCGAGTGGTTTCCGGTTGCCGCCCGGCTTTTCTTCGATTACAGTAGACATTTCCTGCAGGAGGGCAAGCCATGCGAAACACTTCCCGGAGGGATTTCGTGACACGAGCGACCGTAGGAGCTTCGGCCGCCGTTCTGGCGCGGCGCGTGATCGCGCAAACGTCGAGTGCGTCAACCAAGGGCATTCCCACGCGCGAATTGGGACGCACCGGCCAGCGCGTTACCATCATGTGCCTGGGCGGCTGGCACGTTCGCTCGATCAAAGACGACGCCGAAGCGATTCGAGTGATGCACGCGGCCCTCGACGAGGGCGTCAACTTTTTCGACAACGCCTGGGATTATTACGATGGTGCGGCGGAGGAAATCATGGGAAAAGCGCTGGCCATGGACGCGCGGCGCAACAAGGTATTCCTCATGAGCAAGAACTGCAACCGCGACTACAAAGGCTCCATGCAGTGCCTGGAGGACAGTTTGCGGCGGCTGCGGACCGATCACCTGGACCTGTGGCAGTTTCACGAACTGGTGTACGACAACGATCCCGACTGGATTTTCGAAAAGGGCGGAATCAAAGCGGCGCTGGAAGCGCGCAAGGCGGGCAAGGTGCGTTTTATCGGCTTCACCGGTCACAAGGATCCGCGCATTCATCTGAAGATGCTGGCCAAGCCCCACGACTGGGATACGGCGCAAATGCCCATCAACATCATGGATGCGCAGTACCGCAGCTTTCAGGGCGAAGTGATTCCGGTGTGCCTCAAAAAAAATGTGGGCGTGATTGGCATGAAAGGCCTGGCGGGCGGATATCCGGAGGGCCGCTTGCCAAGCAAGGCTGGACTGACCGTGGAGGAATGCTACCGCTTCTGCCTGAGCCAGCCGGTTTCCGCGCAGGTAATGGGCGTGACGTCCATGGAGCAGCTCAAGCAAAACGTCGCCATCGCGCGCAATTTCAAACCGATGACCGCGGCGGAGAAGAATGCCCTGCTGTCGCGCACCAAAGAGGAGGCCACCGACGGCCGCCACGAGCTGTTCAAAAGTAGTAAGGCTTTCGACAGCCCGCACCATCGCAAGCAGCACGGGTTCGATCTGGACTTGCCGGCTTAACTTATTTACACGCCATCTCGGAGCGGCCGATCACTTCACCTTTCGGAGTCAGCTCCAGCGTTGCGGTGCAAGTTTTCAGAGCCGCGGGAATATCGGCGGTCACGGTGGCAGATGTGCCGTGATAGACGCATCGCACGAACAGGTTGAGATCCCGGTAGTCGGTTAGCTTCCAGAGGAAAATGGTTTTCTTGGCAACGGTCTTCTGGCCGTCCGGTTTCAGTTCGTACTCTTCGCCGCCGGGTTTTCCATTGTAGATTTTAGGCATCTTGAAGCGATGCGTGGATGAGGCGGCTTCAGCGGTCCAGCCGTCGAGGGGCGCTGCCGTTTCCGAGACAGGGATGGTTGCCGGACACGCGAATGCGGCGCTTTGTCCGCTGGCGGCCGAGACAAGAGAGAGCGCAAGAAAGCAGAGCGCGGTCCAATGCACGGTTACTCTGGAACTCCCGCATTGCGGTAGAGTTGCCGGATGCGCCGGAACTCCTGACCGGTTTCGCCCAGGCCGAGAGAATGGATCATCTCGCTGATCGGTCTCTGCGGATCGTTCGACCAGAAGATCCCGCGGTCTTCATCCTCGTAATAGCGAAAGCCAACGTGGTCGCCGTATTTCTCCTTGAGGGCTGCTCCATTATGAAGCTGGGGACTCCACGGCAGGATGGCGTAGCTTAAATCCAGTTGTTCGACCAGTATGTGGGCGGGCTCGCGGATTTGCGCGATGATTTTGCCGGTTGGCTCGAAGAAGGACGCGTTATTGCGCCACGTGCTGGAGACGATGTAGTAGCGGTGGGCAAAGGCGCGCGCCGCGGGGTGAGTGGTCTGCGGGGATTGCGTGGGCCACGCCACCAGGTCGGCGCCCTGGCGCGCCAGCTCCGACCATCCGTAATCCCACTCGATGTCGTAACAGATCTGGATGCCGAGTCGGCCGAAGTCGCATTGGAAGACCGGCGATTCCGTGCCGGGAGTAGTGCCGCCCTCGAGCGAGTCGCTGCCCGTATGCACGGCTAGATGCACTTTGCGGTAGATTCCCACTACTTCACCGTCGCGGCCTATGAGAATCGCCGCGTTGGAGCACAGCTTCTTTTCACGGTTTTCCAACAGGTACGTGGGAACCACGATGTAGCAGCGGTGTTGGCGCGCTTTCCTTGCGAATGTGTCCTGCAGAGCGCCTTGGAGCGGGACGGCGTCCGCCATCACGTCGTTCGATGTCTCGCCAGTCACCGCTGTCTCCGGCAGGACCGCGAGATCGAGGCCGCGGCCATACTTTCTTTGCGACTCTTCGGCCATCTGGTCGACGAGCCCGCCCAGTTGCTCCAGGCGTTTCTGCAATCCCGGATATTCGCCCCAGAACGCCTGCATCGACGTGCCGACGATTACTTTACGCGGGGGCTGGGCGGCAGTGCTGGGGACGGTAAGTTCGGCGGCCGCGAGGGACAGCGCCACTAACGCCGCAAGCGCGGGAATCAAGATCGTTGAGGTGCGCATGCAAGGAGGTTATCACGGCGGACGGCATCCTTACACTGTCACCCCCACCCTCCACAGCAGATACCCCACGGCCTGCCGCACATAGAGCCAGCGCTCGCGCCAGTCGTTCGGCGCATTGAGCGAACGCGGGGAGCCATAGACGGTCAGGCCGCGAAATTCGAGCATCTTCTTCACGCGAAAAATGTGGTAACCGTCACTCACGATGATGCACGACTTCAATTCCATGCGGCGCATGATCTCGGCAGCGGCGGCGGTCGAATACACCGTGCTCTCGCCTTCCGGCTCGACCACAATGGCTTCCGATGGCACGCCCTGGCTCACCAGGTAGGATCGCCCCACCGCGCCCTCGGTGTAGACCGGGTCGCCGCCTGCGCCGCCGGTCGTGAGGATCCGCGGCGCAAGGCCTTTCTTGTACAGGGAAAGCGCGTGGTCGAGCCGGGCTCGCAATACGGGCGAGGGTTTTCCACGATATTCGGCGGCGCCCAGCACGAGAATAATATCGGCGGGCTGCGCCTCGTCCACGGTCGATTGGCGCGCGATCTCCCCTGAAATTTGGGCCACGGCGACGAACAGCCCAACTACAGCCAACGTTACCGCGATGCCGACCGCCCACTTCATCTGCGCTATTCTGATTTCAACATTGTAAAGGAGCTCATGGCGAAGCCCGAGCAGATTTCCAGCGCGGCTAACCCGCTGGTCAAAAGCGTACGCCGGGCAATTGCGCGCGGAAGCCTTACCGAGGACGGCTTGTGCGTGGCCGAGAGTTTCCACCTTCTCGAAGAAGCGCTGCGCAGCGATTGTGCGGTGAAGACAGTGCTGGCTGCACGTTCGGTCCAGTCCGCCGTGGAAGCACACGTGCGGAGGCTGCATGGGATGCGAATCGCCGTGCTGCCCGACGCGCTATTTCAGAGCCTCGCGGGCACTGAGACGAGTCAGGGCGTGATCGCGCTGGTCGAACCGCCCGCATGGGCGATTGAGCAATTGTTCCGGGGCGCGAGCCTGGTGCTGGCGCTGGACGGGGTGCAGGATCCCGGGAACGCGGGAACCATGGTGCGCGCCGCCGAGGCATTCGGTGCCACGGGTGTGATGTTTCTGAAGGGGAGCGTCAGCCCGTTTAATCCCAAGACCCTTCGCGCATCGGCGGGCTCGCTGTTTCGGGTGCCCTTTGTGGCTTCGCTGGATGCGGAACTTGCGCGCGCTGCGTTTAAGCAGAAGAAGGTAGATGTCTACGCCGGCGTACCTTATTCAGGCCAAAATCATGTCAAGTCATTAGTGGATGCCGACCTGACACAGAAGTGCGCGGTGATCATCGGCAGCGAGGGGCGAGGCGTCAGCGAAAGCTTACATGGGAGCGCGATTGATCTGGCGATTCCCACGGTCGCTGTGGAGTCCTTGAATGCGGCAATGGCGGCTTCGGTCATTTTGTACGAAGCGCGCCGGCAAAGGTCGCTCAAGCCATGAGCTTGTTCGACACATCGCCGCCCGAAGCTGCGCGCACCGACAAGCGGCGACCGCTCGCCGACCGCATGCGGCCGGAAACGCTCGAAGAGTTTGTTGGACAGGAGCACATTCTCGGACCGGGCAAGCCTCTGCGCGCCCAGATCGAGCGCGACGCACTGAGCTCCATCATTCTGTGGGGACCGCCCGGGGTAGGGAAGACTACGCTCGCCCGGCTCATCGCGCGGCTGACGCGATGCGAGTTCATGGCGTACAGCGCGGTGCTGAGCGGCATCAAGGAAATCAAAGCCATGATGGCCGATGCCGAACGCCTCCGCGCCGTCGGCCGCCGCACGATCGTATTCATCGACGAGATCCACCGGTTTAACAAAGCGCAGCAGGACGCATTCCTGCCATACGTCGAGCACGGCGATATCATCCTGATCGGGGCGACCACGGAGAACCCGTCGTTTGAGGTGATCTCGGCGCTGCTCTCGCGATCTAAGGTCTACGCACTGCGTCCGCTGACCACTGAAGAAATCGTAGGACTGTTGAAACGCGCTCTGGCGGATAAAGAGCGCGGCCTGGGCGATCTGGAAATCGATGCTCCGGATGATTTGCTCGAGCAGATCGCGGTGATGGCGGGAGGCGACGCGCGCTCGGCTTACAACACGCTCGAAGCCGCGGTGGCGGCCTCGCCGGACAGAAAACTGTCACGGCAAGCGGTGGAAGATGCCATGCAGCGCAAGGTGCTGCTCTACGACAAATCCGGCGAAGAGCACTTCAACCTAATATCGGCGCTGCACAAATCCGTGCGCTCGAGCGATGCCGACGCCGCGCTGTACTGGCTGGCGCGGATGCTTGAGGCCGGCGAAGACCGGCTGTATATCGCGCGACGGCTGGTGCGCATGGCGATCGAAGACATTGGACTCGCGGACCCTCGCGCGCTCGAGCAAACGATAGCCGCTCAGCAAGCCGTGCATTTCCTCGGCATACCGGAGGGCGACCTGGCGCTGGCACAGGCCGTGATTTATCTGGCGGTGGCGCCGAAGTCGGATGCCTCATACAAAGCGCTGGGTGTGGCCATGGCGGATGTGGCCACGACCGCGGCCGAACCCGTTCCACTGCACCTGCGCAACGCTCCCACTCCACTGATGAAGCAGTTCGGTTACAGTGTAGGGTACCAGCACGCGCACCAATTCGAAGGGGCTATCACGGATATGGAGTGCCTCCCTTCTTCGCTCGCGGGCCGGAGGTATTATTTTCCAACCGATCGCGGGCTCGAGAAGCGCATCGCCGAGCGGATGGATGAGATCCGGAACGCAAGGAAAAAAATGTAGCGCAAATCTGCGCTGAACAGCGTTACAGGCGTCTGGTCAACGAGGTCTCGCTGCACTCGCGGGCGCGGATCTCGTAGCCGGCGGCGGCTCGGGTTTGGTTGCCGGGGCCGGCTCGCCGTTCACCAGCTCGGGTTTGATCAGACCCAGGGCCTTACGCACGTCAGTGTCGAGCTGCTGCCGGATATCCGGATTGTCCTTCAGAAACTGCTTGGCATTCTCGCGTCCCTGTCCGATTCGTTCGCCTTTGTAGCTGAACCACGACCCGCTCTTCTCGACCAGGTTTTGCGCAATGCCCAGGTCCATCAGATCGCCTTCGCGCGAAATGCCTTCGCCATAAATGATGTCGAACTCGGCTTCGCGGAAGGGCGCCGCCAGCTTGTTCTTTACCACTTTTACTTTGGTGCGGTTGCCCACGACGTTCTCGCCGTCCTTGATCGCGGCGATGCGCCGGATGTCGATGCGCACCGACGCATAGAATTTCAGGGCGCGGCCGCCGGTGGTGGTCTCGGGGTTGCCGAACATCACGCCAATCTTCTCGCGGATCTGGTTGATGAAGATCAAGCAGGTTTTGGACCTTGAAACCACGCCGGTGAGCTTGCGCAGGGCTTGCGACATGAGGCGCGCCTGGACGCCCATGTGGCTATCGCCCATCTCGCCATCGAGCTCGGCTTTGGGCACGAGCGCCGCTACCGAGTCCACTACAAGAACGTCGATGGAGCCTGAGGCAATCAACGCGCCAGTGATTTCGAGAGCCTGCTCGCCGTAGTCGGGCTGCGAAACCAGCAGATTGTCGACGTCCACTCCTAGCTTCTTGGCGTAGATAGGGTCGAGCGCGTGCTCGACGTCGATGAAAGCCGCCATCCCGCCTGCCTTTTGAGCCTGCGCGACCACTTGGAGCGCAATCGTGGTTTTTCCTGAGGATTCCGGGCCATAGATCTCGCAAATACGGCCGCGCGGGAAACCGCCAATGCCCATCGCCGCGTCCACGGCGATCGATCCGGTGGAGATGACCGAAACCGGAATGATGGCTTCTTTCGAACCGAGGCGCAGAATCGAGCCTTTGCCGAACTGCTTTTCTATTTGGCCCACGGCCAGCTCCAAGGCGCGGGTTCGCTCTTTGTCTTCCATGACGGGGAAACTCCTTCTGTGGGGGCGGTGAAAGGAAATTATACCGTAGCCGTCAAACCTCGTGGACCCGGCTGAGCCCGGGCCACCGGTCAAAGTCTCCATCGAAACTCATGATGCGCCGGATGCCGTGCCGTTCCATGATCGCAAGGTGGATCGCGTCACGGGCGGACCAGGCTTCGGGCAGCCGCACGATCTCGCCGGCGCGGAGCACGTCCCTCTGTTCGACGGGCAGCACGTCGTCGACCAGGCCCAGCGTGATCCTCAAGGCAGTTGGTATCTCATCACGGCGACCCAGCAAGGAATAGCGGTGGAGTATTTCCTGCAATACTTCGGCGTCAGTGAGGAGGCGATCCCGTGAAGCAATCGCGTTCTCAACGAGTATGTGAGCTTCAGTCTTGTGCGGGTGGGGAGCTCCCACCAGATACATCGGAATGTTCGAATCGAGGAAAATCACTCCAGATAGCCGCGCTCAATCTCCTGCAACATCTGATCTATGTCGGCGGTCGGAAACGAGTACTTCACCGCCTCCCGAAGGACCTTTAGCTTAGCTTGTGGATCACCTGCAGCCTGTTTTGAGCGTGCAGCCCGCAGAGCGCGCCGGGCCCATTCGCCGACAGTGATGTGCTCGCGGCGAGCGATTCGCCGGATATCATCCATTTCAGCATCTGGCAACAGGACCTGGAGTCGCTTACTCACACTATGAGTATAGCGTACTCCATAGGTGAGGATCCCAAAAGCCTGGGAGATGTCATAAGCTAGGGGGTTCCCATGCCTGAACCTGATGTTATCGTTTCCGCAAGTGAGCTTGCGCCCTTTGCCCAACGCCTCCTCGAGGCGGTCGGTGTGACGCCCGCCAAGTCCCGGATTGTGGCCCAATCGCTGGTCGCCGCGAATCTGCGCGGCGTCGATTCACACGGCGTGCAGTTGCTTCCGTACTATCTGGAACAGATCGAGTGGGGCGATATGGATGCGCGGGCCGATGGGCGCGTGATTTCCGAAAGCGGCGTTTGCCTGCTGTACGACGGGCAGAACGGCATCGGGCAGGCCACTGCGGAAACCTGCTGCGGGCACGCGGTGCGCATCGCCAGCGCGCAGGGCATGGCGATGGTGGTAGCGCGCGAGTCAAATCACTTCGGAGCGGCGGCGTTCTGGGCGCAAAAGATGTCCGCTGCGGAGCAGATCGGCATCGTGATGTGCAACGCGTCGTCTCTGGTGGCGCCCTGGCAGGGCAAGCAGCCGCGCCTGGGCACCAATCCGATCTGCATGGCCGTGCCAGGCGGGGAAGAGAAGCCGTGGCTGCTGGACATGGCAACCACGACCGTTGCCGCGGGCAAGATTTTCAAAGCGAAGATCAACGAACAGCCGCAGATTCCGCTCGGGTGGGCCATGGACTCGGAAGGCGTGCCAACGACTGATCCCGACACCGCGCTCCAGGGATTGCTTATGCCGCTGGGCGGCTACAAGGGCAGCGGCTTGGCGATGATGGCCGAGATTCTTTGTGCCGTTCTCAGCGGAGGTGCGATGAGCACGGAACTCGGCGGCATCCGCTTTCGCGGCAAACCGGTGCGGGTCAGCCAGATGTTCATCGCCATCGACATCGCGCGGTTTCTGCCGGTGAACGAGTTTCGCGCGCGCATGGACCGGCTGATCCGGATCATGAAAATGACACCGCCCGCTCACGGCTACAGCGAGGTGCTGGTGGCCGGCGAACCCGAGTGGCGGATGGAAGAAGAACGGCGCGGGAGCGGGGTGCCGGTGGGGCACGGGACGTGGAAGGCGCTGTGCGAAGCGGGAGACCGGCTCGGCGTGGCGGTGCCGGGGGCTGCAAGGGGCAGTGCCTAGTGCAGGAGAAGAACACCATCCGGAATCTCATCAAACGCGGCGTGAAACGGATGTTGCGTAGCGCTGGCTACGAGTTGTTCAACAGGCGCAACCGATACGCGGAAGATGGACTGCTGACAGTTCACAACGACCATTTTCGGAGTGCTCCAGAATTCCGGGCAGCTTACGAACGAGGTACCCTGGCGAGTGCTGGCGTCGATCCCCATTTCGAATGGCGCGTGCATGTAGCGTTGTGGGCAGCGCGCACCGCCGTGAAGCTTCCTGGAGACTTCGTCGAATGCGGAGTAAATGCCGGTTTCATGAGTTCTGCGATCCTGCGGAACCTCAACTGGAGTCACGCTGGGAAGCAGTTCTATCTCATCGACACTTTCGCGGGTCCGGACCTGAACCAGTTTTCAGCCGATGAAATTCGTCGAGGGCGCTTGCAGATTGCTCAGGACGCTGTCGCGGCCGGCGCTTACGTCACCGATATGGACCGGGTGCGCGGCAATTTCTCAGAGTGGCGAAACGTCCAGTTGGTTCGCGGCCTGATTCCGGATATCTTGGCCAGCATTCCATTCGGGCCTGTTGCGTTTCTGCACCTGGACCTGAATTGCGCCTTCCCTGAGCGAGAGGCCCTGCGATTTTTCTGGAAGCTGCTGACCCCGGGTGGCATTGTCCTGCTGGACGACTACGCCTATTTCGGACACACCGCCCAAACCCAAGCCATAGACGAGGTCGCGGCTGGCTTCGGCGTCGGCGTTTTGTCCTTGCCAACGGGTCAGGGGCTCATCGTCAAGTAGTCATTGGCTTGCTGCGAATCGGATCACCGGGCCATGGCCCAGGCGAGTCCGTCCGTGCCCTTTCCGGCATCGATGAGCGTGTCGACTTTCCAGGTTGCGGTGTCGATCGCAGCGATTTTGTGGCTCACGTCACAGGAAACGTACGCGATCTTGCCGTCCGGTCGCACCAGCACCTCTTGCGGCGCGCTGGGAACGTCGATGGTATGCGCGACCTTCATGGTCCGCAGATCCACCACAGCAGCTTGATTCGCCTTGGAAACGGCCACGACGAGCCAGCGGCCGTCGGGTGTGGGTGCGGTTCCGTAGCCCGGCGCCGGCAGTGGAACCCAGGTTTTAACCTTGTTCGTGGCGGTGTCGATCACAGCAAGCTGCGGTTTGGTCTGATCGGCAGTGAAGGCCAGGCGGTCGTCAACGGAGAGCGAAATGCGCTGGGTCTGACCGGAAACGGGGATCACGGCGATCGTCTTTTTGCCTTCGAGGTCCAGCACAGAGACCGTTCCCGGCCCGACGTTGGCGGTGTAGCCGCGCCGGCCATCGCGCGTGATCGCCAGCATGTGCGACTCCGCCTGCTCTGTGGGCACGGCCCCGATGATTTTGAGCGTCTGGGGATCGATGATGCTCACGGTCTTGTCGAGCTCGGTTGTGATGTAGAGCAAGCCGTTTCGAGGACCGAATTTCGGACAATGCGGCCGCACGCCGTGCCCGAAATCTACGGTGCCGATGATCTTCCGAGTCGCAAGGTCGATCACATCGATCTTCTGCCCATCGGTGCCCGGCTTGCCGACTCCTGAGTTTCCATAAATCGGGACATATGCCAAACGGCCGTCCGGCGAGGCGATCACTTCGTGGCCCGTTATGCCGTCCTCGGAAACCGTTGCCACCTCCCGGTCCGACCGGGGATCAACAATGCCGAGACTCTGGTCACCTTTGTTGGCCACGACCAGCAGCCCTGAAGACGACGCGGCGCTTGCCGCGGGAACAAGCGCCAGAAAGAATACAAACGACGCACGGAACAAGGAACACCTCCGGGGATCAAGGTATCACAGGGGAAACGCCAATGGACTTTGCGTCCACGCCGTTGCGTCCGCCACGCTAAAATGTATCAATGCCCGAAGAGCCCGCCCAACCCGCTGAGAGCTTTGAATCCTCGCTCGACGCGCTGGAAAAAGTCGTCAAGGAGCTGGAGGCGGGGGATCTGCCGCTCGAGCGGTCGCTGGAGCTGTTCGAAAAAGGCATGGCGCTGAGCGAGACGTGCCGCAAGCAGCTCGAGAACGCGGAAACGCGCGTCGAGATCTTGATCCGCAAAGAGGGCAAGATCCAGCCGGAGCCGTTCCGTCCCGAAAAATGAGCTTCCGCGAGTATTTGGCCGGGCAACAGCAGCTCATCGACCGCGAGCTGGAGCGCTTGGTGCCGGGCGAAAACGTGCCGCCTGCGACCATCCACCGCGCCATGCGTTATAGCCTGTTCGCCGGCGGAAAGCGCGTGCGGCCAATTCTGTGTCTCGAAGCCGGGCGTACCGTTGCCGATTCCCCTCACGGCATCGAGACCGCGGCCTGTTCGCTCGAATTCGTCCACACCTATTCACTGATCCACGATGATCTGCCGGCGCTCGATAATGATGACTTTCGCCGCGGCAAACCGACTTCGCACAAGGTTTTCGGCGAGGCCATGGCTATTCTCGCGGGCGACGCGCTGCTGACGCTGGCGTTCGAAACGCTCTCGAAGATGAATTCCGTGGCCGATGATCGCAAAGCGCGTGTGATTGCAGACCTGGCCACGGCGGCGGGGACGGTGGGCGGCATGATCGGCGGGCAGGTGGCGGATCTGGAGGGGGAAGGGAAGCCGCCCAACGCGCAACTGCTGGAGGCCATTCACCGTGCCAAAACCGGCGCGCTGCTCCGCGCGAGCGTGCGCATGGGCGCGATCTACGGGGGCGCCGATGACCGGCAGCTCGATGCCATCTCGCGCTACGGCGAACATGTGGGCCTGGCATTTCAGATTGTGGACGATATTCTGGACGTCGAGCAGTCGAGCGAGTCTTTAGGCAAAACGGCCGGTAAAGACGCCCAGCAGCACAAGATCACGTTTCCGGCTGTGTACGGGCTGGAGGAATCGCGACACATGGCGGAGCGCGAGCGCCTGAGCGCACACGAATCGCTGGCCATATTTGGAGTGCGCGCGGGCCGCTTGCGCGAGCTCGCAGATCTCATCGTGCAGCGTACGTCATGAAGCAGCGGCTGGATCGCGTGCTGGTCGAGCGCGGTCTGGCCGAATCCCGCGAAAAGGCGCAAGCACTCATCATGGCGGGCGAAGTGATGGTGGATGGTCAAAAAGCCGTCAAGCCGGGCCATTCCATCGACGTTTCGAGCCGAATTGAAGTCACGGGAAAAACGCCGTATGTGAGCCGCGGAGGCGTGAAGCTGGCCGGGGCGCTGGACGCCTTTGCGATCGATGTGGCGGGGCTGATCGCGATGGATGTGGGCTCATCGACCGGCGGCTTCACCGACTGCCTTCTCCAGCGCGGGGCGGCGCGCGTCCATGCAGTCGACGTCGGTACAGGCCAGCTCGATTGGAAACTTCGCAACGATCCGCGCGTGACGGTGCACGAAGGCATCAATGCGCGGCATCTGAGATTCGAAGATATCGGAGAACTCGTGGATTTTGTCGCGTGCGACGTGAGCTTCATCTCCGTCACCTTAATTCTGCCGGCAGCGGTGAATATTTTGCGTCCTGAGGGCCGCATGGTTATACTCGTCAAGCCCCAGTTTGAAGTGGGCAAAGACCAGGTCGGAAAAGGCGGCATCGTGCGGTCAACGGACTTGCATCGCGAAGCTTGCTCACGCGTGGAGGAAGCCGTGAAGAACCTGGGTTTCCGAACCAGCATTATGGAGAGCCCGATTACCGGCGCGGAAGGGAACAGGGAGTTTCTGCTCTATGCCCGTCATTAAGGCCATCGGGATTATCTCCAAGCCCGCCGTGCCGGCCGCTGCCGAGCTGGTTCCCACGCTGATGCGGTGGCTTGCCGAGCGCGGTCTCGCGGTGCGCTATGACGAGGAGACGGCGAAGTACGCCGGCAGGCAGGATGGGATGCCGCGAGAGAACGTTCCGGAAGGCACCGACCTGATCATTGTGCTGGGTGGCGACGGCACGCTCCTTTCCGCTGCGCGCGCGATTCACAGTCGCGAGGTGCCGCTGTTCCCGGTGAACCTTGGCGGGCTGGGGTTCCTGACGGCGATCACGATCGACGAGATCTTCCCGGAACTCGAGCGCGCGTTTCGCGGCGAGCACCGCATCGGCAAACGGAAACTGCTGGAGGCCGATCTCATCCGCGGCGAACAGAAAGTCGGCCATTACGAGGCACTGAACGACGTGGTGGTAACGAAAGCGGACATCGCGCGCATCATCGATCTGGATGCGCACGTCGATCAGATGTTTGTCTGCCGGTATAAAGCGGACGGCCTCATCGTGGCGACACCAACCGGTTCCACGGCGTATTCGCTTTCCGCCGGCGGCCCAATTATTTTCCCGTCGGTGAGCGCCATCTGCTTGACGCCGATCTGCCCGCACATGCTGACGAACCGTCCCGTCATTGTGCCGGAAACGAGCACGATCCGGATTACCAGCCAGGCGGGAGACCACGAAGCGTTTCTCACCATCGACGGACAAGTTGGCCAGCCGCTCAAGAAGGGCGACCAGATTGTCTGCCGCAGCTCCGCCTACACGCTCATGCTGGTACGCCCGCCCAAGATGATGTTTTTCGATGTTCTCCGCGAGAAGCTCAAATGGGGAGAGCGGTGAGGCGCCCCTCCCTCACTGCGTGGATCTTCATTGGAATGGCAGCCGGCATCGCGATAGGCATCGCGGCGCCGGGCTTTGCCAGCCGGCTGTCACCGGTCAGCAACATTTTTCTTCGCCTGATTCGCTCCATCATTGCACCGCTGATTTTCGGCACGCTGGTATATGGCGTCGCGGGCTCGGGTGACCTGAAACGAATGGGGCGCATCGGCCTGAAAGCCGTCGTTTATTTCGAAGTGGTCACCACTGTAGCGCTTTTTTTGGGCCTGGCCGCGGTAAACCTGGCCCGGCCGGGGGCGGGGTTGAAGCTGGCGGCCACTGCCGAGCCGGCGATCGCCCAAGCAAAACCGACGCTCGGCTCGATCCTGGAACACATATTTCCCGCCAGCATCATTGACGCCATGGCGCGCGGCGATGTGCTCGAGATCGTGGTGTTCTCGTTCCTGTTCGGCGCCGCGTGCGCCGCCATTGGAGCCAAGTCGAAGCCGGTGGTGGCCTTTTGCGAGTCGCTCGCTGAGGTGATGTTCCGTTACACGAACTACGTGATGTATCTGGCGCCTTTTGGCGTGGCCGCAGCCATTGCCGTAACCGTGGCTAGCAAGGGATCTGGCGTGCTGTTGGGGCTCGGCAAGCTGATCTTGACCATGTACGCGGCGCAGATCGTTTTCGTCGCCGCCGTGCTGGGATCGGTTGTGGCGCTATTCCGGATTCCGACGGCCGCGTTCTCCCGCGCGGTGCGCGAACCTTTTCTCATTGCGTTTTCGACGGCATCAAGCGAAGCGGCGCTGCCGCGCGCGCTCGAGAACATGGAGCAGTTTGGCGTGCCGCGGCACATCGTGGCGTTTGTTCTCCCCACCGGGTACAGCTTCAACCTGGATGGATCCACGCTGTATCTTTCGCTGGCATCGGTGTTCGTCGCGCAGGCAGCCGGCGTGGAGATGCCGCTCAGCCAGCAACTAATCATGATGCTGACCCTCATGCTGACAAGCAAGGGCGTTGCGGGCGTGCCTCGCGCGGCACTGGTGATTCTGGCGGGAACACTATCCAGCTTTCATCTGCCCATGGAGGGCGTCGCGGTGCTGCTGGGCATCGACGCCGTGATGGACATGGCGCGCACCTCCGTCAACGTGCTGGGCAATTGTCTGGCTTCCGCGGTCGTGGCGCGATGGGAAGGAGTAGATTTTCGCGCTTTGGCCGTACGCGATCCGCTTCCTGAAATGCCATCATAATAAGACTTCACCATGGCCTACAGCGACCTCCGCGACTTCATTCGCAAGCTGGAGAAAGAAGGCGAGCTGAAGCGAATCTCCCTGGAAGTGGATCCGGTGCTCGAGATGGCGGAGTTCGCCGACCGCGCGGTCAAGTCGGGTGGTCCGGCGCTACTGTTCGAACGTCCCAGGGGCTTCACGATCCCGGTCTTCATCAACGGGTATGCCAGTATGCGCCGCATGGAGCTGGCACTCGAGGTGGGATCAGTCGAAGAGATCGCGAGGCGCATTTCGGAATATCTCGAAATGCGGATGCCGGAAGGACTCATCGGCAAATTGAAGATGTTGCCCAAGCTGGCGGAGATGGGCGCGTTTTTTCCGAAGATCATCGACAAAGGCCCCTGCCAGGAGATCATTAAGCGCGACGGCTTTTCGCTCTTCGATTACCCGGTGCTCCAATGCTGGCCCGAAGACGCGGGACGTTTCATCACGCTACCGATGGTCTTTTCACGGAATCCAGACACGGGCAAGCGGAACTGCGGATGTTACCGCATGCAGATCTACGACGAGCGCACGGCAGGCATGCACTGGCAGACGCACAAGCAGGGTGCGGAACACTACCGCCGGATGCTGGCGCTGGGCAGCAAGGATCGCATGGAGGTGGCTGTGGCCATCGGCTCCGACCCCGCCACCATGTATTCGGCCATCTTGCCGCTGCCGCCGGATCTGGATGAAATGCTGATGGCCGGGTTCATCCGATCGAGTCCTGTGGAGATGGTGAAGTGCCAGACTTGCGATCTCGAAGTGCCGGCCAACGCCGAGATTGTGCTTGAGGGTTACGTGCAACTGGGCGAACTGCGGACCGAAGGGCCGTTCGGCGACCATACTGGGTTTTATTCGCTGGCCGACGAGTATCCGGTCTTCCACGTCACCTGCATCACGCAGCGCAAAGATCCAGTGTACGCAACCACCATCGTGGGCCCCCCGCCGATGGAGGATTACTACATGGGCAAAGCCGTGGAGCGGATCTTTCTGCCGCTGATGCGCCTGCAATTGCCGGAGATTCGGGATATTTCGATGCCCGCCGAAGGCATTTTCCACAATTTGATGCTAGTGTCGATGCGCAAGTCTTACCCCGGCCACGCGCGGAAAGTGATGTCTGCCATCTGGGGCTTGGGGCAGGCGATGTTCACCAAGTGCATCGTGGTGGTGGATGAAGATGTAGACGTGCAAAACGTGCGCGAGGTGGCGTGGAAGGCGCTGAATAACATCGACCCCGAACGCGACATCCAATTCACGCTGGGGCCTGTCGATTCCCTCGACCATTCCAGCCGCCTGCCGAATTTCGGCTCCAAGATGGGCATCGATGCGACGCGTAAATGGCCCGGCGAGGGATTTACGCGGCCTTGGCCGGGCGTGATCCGCATGCCGGCGGACGTCAAGCAGCGCGTGGATGAGATGTGGAAGAAGGCGGGACTGTGAAGCGACGCCTTGCGTATCTGGTCAGGTGATTCCTCGATTGTCCTAAGTTAGTCCTTCAAGCTATTGTCTTCCTATCTAAACAATTCCGGCTTAACGTCGTTTCCGGGGTGTCCGGGAGACGGCTCAGGAGAGGTGTATGGGAAGCATACAGGATGCATCGCTGAGACTCGTGGACCGGGAACGCAAGGTAGTTGGCGGCGATGGCCACGACTTCAGTCAGAAAAGCCGGAGGGATTACATCCAGCGCTCAAAGAAGTTCAGGGATGGCTGGGATCTGGCCGCCGCGGTCGTGTGCTTGATGCTCCTGCTGCTTGCAGTCCGCTACGCGGATTTGGATAGCAGCTTTGCCACCTCCGTTGCGTTGACTTCTTCTATTCGCCAGATGTTAGGACTTCCGGCATTCGGTTCGCACGCCGGAACGCAAAGCGGCAAACTCATCCTGGTTGCCGAGAACGATAACGGCCAGCGGCTAATCGCCAAGACTACGCTGGAGCGATACGGCTATGCAGTCGCGCTGGCGGACAGTGGTTCTCAGGCCGTGGCTCTGTTCCGCACAGCCTCGCCTCGCGTGGCGCTCGTGCTTCTGGACCGGGCGGAGTTGCGGAGCTCTTTCGACACTGTGGTCTATGAGCTCAAGAGGATCCGGCCGGATATTCGCATCCTGGTTTTCCAACGCGGCAACGAACGGCTTCCGTGGGGAGTAGCAGGTAGCGTCGCCGAACCGCTCAGCGCACCGCCCTTGACCGAGACTGTCCGAAGAGTCTTAGCATCCAACTGAAGCAAGTGTGCGAGCAGGTTTGAATTGATCGGCCCATAGGCGAGTTGTTCCCTCCACGGTGGGCCTAGCTCAGCTGGTAGAGCGCTGGATTGTGGTTCCTAATTCAGCTGCACAGGTGATCGTAAATCTCAATGAAATTTACTCGTTAGCGGCGCCATTCGGGTCGGAATGTTTCCCGATAGGTTTACACGTCGCGCAAAGTGACGAGCCGCAGGGTTTGCCGGCTGAGTCGGCGGAAATCCGCGCCGAAAGATGCAGACAATCCTCGCCGACCAGCTGTGCCAATCGCTGCGCATCATCGCGCCGATGCACGATCGCCAACACCTGCTCGAGCGCCCCTAGCTCCTTTGCAAGCGCTTCCCATTTCACGGGCTCCCCGCCGCCCGGCATCGACACCTCACATCGCTCGTCAACCACTGCGAATTCCCTCGCAGGATCCGGCACGATCCGTCGGAGAGTACACGGATGCCAACTACGTCTTACACGCCTGTTTGCGGGCTCGGAGTTTGACCATCTCAATGCGGAAGGGGGGATGGCAAGGCTCCGGCACCTCCGGGATCAACCCGGAAGGGGAGATTAGTGGCTGGTACATCGACCAGAAAACGTGTTTCACGGGTTCCTTGAACAGGCCGATACCCGGGACGGTTTGACGGTGGTTTGGTGATGCTTGACGACCAAGCCGTCAATTGGGGGCGATCCTTCGACATGAAGGAATTCCAGAAAATGAACTCCGCTCGGACGAGAATAGACACAAAATCAACTGCACGCTTAAGATAGTTTGACAGGGAACAAGATGAGACTCATCCGCTTGGTTTCTGCTTTGTGCTTGGTTCACGGCCTTCTCGCCAGTCCGATCGGCAAACATCCCGCCAATCCTCACTATTTCGCCTACCAAGGCAGGCCACTGGTTCTGATCACCACCGACCAGCATTATGGCGCGGTGATCAATCTCGACTTTGACTATGTTCCTTTTCTGGACCGCCTGCGGGAGTATGGCATGAATCTCACGCGCATCTATCCCGGAGGCTACGTGGAACTCAAGGATCAGTACGCCCCCGGCAATCCGCTGGGCCCTTCGCCAGACCGCTATATTCTGCCCTGGAAGAAATCTGGGGAATCCGGAGCCAGCCCGCACTTAGGCAAATACAAGTACGATCTTGCCGCATGGGACGATGCCTATTTCAAACGGCTAAAGGACTATGTCCACCAGGCCGCGGATCGCAACATCATCGTGGAAATTGCATTCTTCAACGGGATGTACGACGACCGTTGGGCGGCGCAGCCCCTGTTTCATACCAACAACATCCAAGGGATCGGGATTTTGGACTTTAAACAATTTACGACCCTTGCCGACAATGCGCTCGTGGACGTCCAACGCAAATACGTCGAGAAAGTGGCCTCCGAACTGTACGACTTCGATAACGTCATTTACGACATATCCGACGAACCGGAGATGCAGGGACAGAAGTCATGGCCATGGAACAGCGTCCTGCTGGACGCTCTCATCGGGGTGGACCATAACAAGCACATATATGGCGAGACAGCCCATAGTGCTACTCCCGACTTCACTAAGGACAGCCGGATCTCCTGGCTTCCCACCGAATACATCTCGCCCATGGAACAGACGCTGGACGAAAATTACCCGGATAACAAGCCCATCATCGACGTCGAAACTGCCTATTATCCAAGATGGTACGGAGCTCACCCTGTTGAAGAGACCCGCGCCGAGGGTTGGTACGGTATGTTGGGCGGGCTTGCCGGGTTGATTCACCTCAACGCGGATTTCTCCACTGCGAACCCCTCGGGCCAGGGAACTAGTACAGAGAAAGAAATCCTCCCGCAGAAACGGGTCTTGATGGCTTTCATGCAGAGCCTCGATTTCATCAAGATGACGAAGTACACGGAGTTTCGAGTGGCCGATTCCGAGGCACTGGCCCGGGCAATCGCGGAGCCGGGGAAGCAGTACGCCCTTTATCTGTTTCACGGAAGCCGCAAGTGGGAAGATTGGTCACAAGGCTCGACTGCGGTCCGTTTCAACGTCAACGCGAATTGGTTCACGGACCGGGTTATTCTGAAGGTCCTGCCCGGCGTCTACGCGGTGGAGTGGGTCAATCCGTCATCGGGTGCAGTGATCACGTCCACTTCGCTGGACTCGAAAGGCGGCGACACGGTTCTTGAAACGCCGCGATACTTCGTGGACGTTGCCCTGCGAATGACGAGGCGATGACGGCTGGTACGTCGGGTCCATGTCTTTCAACGTGAATCCGAGCGGCTTGTCTCACGGGGACCATTCCGGCACGGATGCCCCATGTTTCCAAATTCGGCTTGCAATCCCCCCTCATTCAGCGCCGCTGGCGCGCATTTTCGGAGATACTTACATCTACTACATTCTTGAAAAGCTCGGGCGCAGCCCCATCGAAACCATCGTAGCGCCGAGGCTGGGTACATCGTTTTGGAAGTTGCGGTTTATCCTGATCTCTCCCAGGCTCGTGAACTCCAACGACCCGTACCACCTCGACTACTCCGGGCCAAACGTGCAGATTCATTTGACAGTGCCGGCGAAGTAACTAAACATCGGTCAGGTACTGTGCGCTCGACGAGAACTTTTACCTCGCTCTCCGACATGCCCCTCCTTTGGTCCAGGTGGGTCGCCGAGCCAGCGGTTTGGTGGTGTGCGAATCCGATCTGCCTAGTAGGTTCAGTGCTCCACGCCAGCAAGGAGTGCAAGCGAGGACGCTTTTCTTGACCTAAAGACGCTGGCTGGTCGTTGCGGAATGGATCTTTCAGCCTGCGTACTGCGGCCATGACGGTCGGGCGAGGGAAAATGGAACTGAGCTACAGGGGGCCGCTCGTCTGTCCGGCTTTTGGACGCCGCTGAAGTTTTGCGAACATAACCCGGTCCTGCGACAAGCTGATTCGGGGTTTAATACCCATGACCAAGTCCGGCGCTATGCACAAGCGGTGGTTTTGAGCGACCAGGGCGACGATGGCTTGCGCTTCCAGCATCGCCATGCCGGCGCCGATACACAAGCGCGGACCAGCACCAAAAGGAAGATATGCGAACCGATGCCGCTCGGCCGAGTGTTCCGGCAAAAATCGCTCCGGCTCGAATCTCTCGGGATGTTCCCACAACTCGGGAAGCCGGTGCGTAACATAAGGGCTGATTGCGATCAACGATTTGGCCGGAATGCGATAGCCGACGATCCGGTCATCCCGTAATGGCACTCGCCCAATCAGCCAGGCAGGCGGATAAAGGCGCATTGACTCCTGAACCACGGCATTCGTGTACACGAGTTTTGACAGATCGTCGAATTCCGGCTCACGATTCTGCAAAACAGAATCTACCTCATGTTCCAACCGCCGCTGTACGTCAGGAAACTTGGCTAAGAGGTACCAGGTCCAAGTGAGGGCGTCAGAAATCGTGTCGTTTCCAGCTTGAAGGATCGTCACTAAGTCGTCGCGAAGTTCCCGGTCGGTAAGCCCTCGTCCTGCCTCCTCGTCGCGAGCGAGGAGCAAAAGGGATACCAGATCGCCGACATCGGCCCCAGTTCGGCGGCGCTGTTCCACAATGCGAAAGACGAACTGATCAAGTACGTCGATCGCCTTCGCAAAACGGCGGTTCGCAGAAGTTGGCAGCCAGCGTGGAAGCTTAAGGGGATTGGTAACATCGACCAAGCTCATGTGGGTCTGCAATTGGAGAAAGGCCTCACGCAAGTCTCTTTCGTGACCGGCCAGATCAGAACTGAACATCGTGCGCAACAGGATAGTTAGCGTCAGAACGATCAGCTCACCGCGGACGTCCAGAGGTTCCTCACAGGAGGTCCACCGGAGCAACATTTCCTTCACCGCGGCTACCACCGCATCGAGAACCATGGCATGATATTTCCGCTGAAAAGCCGGCTGCATGAGCCGCCGATGGCGCCGCCAGACGTCTCCGTCGGCCGTAAATACGCCCTCTCCCATGATCGGTCTCAATTTTTCTCTATATTGCGGACCCTTTACGTAGTTGAAATGATTGTCTTGGAGGACGTGTTTAATATGGTCAGGATGAGTCAACAAATGAACGCGCCCAGGACTTAGAGCGACGATCCCTCCGTAGTGTTGAGCCACTTCGAACATGTATTCGGGTGCACTCCGCATCACTTTCGGAAGAACGAAGAGATAGCTGCGCAGACGCGCTGGAAGAAATGGAAGCGGCGCATCATCCAATGGGCCAGGCGCGATTTCGATTCCGGAAACCCGAGTTGAAGTCATAGACGATGAGGGCGGCGTTCCAAGAGGTACTCTGCCTTGATTCCATTTTTCGCGAACAGCCGCTTTTCAAGCGCGACTTCATCCCGTTCAAAAACGATGCGATCCGGCGTGACTTCTGTAGCTGTCTTGACCCGCTCGCACAAGCGGTTTTCGATGCCCTCGTTACAAATGCCACTTTCCGGAGCCACATGAATAGACAGCAAATCGCGGGAAAACTCAGATGACGAACTGTCTTCACTGTCCAAGATGATCTGAAACTGGCGGACGCCTGGTGTATCACGGACGGTCTCGATCAATAGCGACAGGTCTACACGCGTGCCTTTCAGCTTTGTAAAGTCATCCTCCGCGCGACAAATCGGCGGATATACACGTGGGAATGTGTACCCGCACATCCGACACCGGTCCCAACGAAAACCTCCTTTGATCAGGTCACCGGTCCAGTAACGAATCAGCACTGTTCCACGCCAGCCAATATGACTGAAAACCAGCACTCCCGGTTCACCCTCAGCTACCGGCGCCCGCGTCTTCGGGTGCAGCAACTCCCAGAAGAAATACTTGGGATTGAGGTGGATGCCGCTGTCCTCGGAGCACTCCGTCCCCACCCATTTCATCTCGGTCATACCGAGGGTCTGCAATATCGTGAACCGGGGACTAGCACCGAGTCCAATCGCCAAACGTCGAATGGAAGCGCGTAATGGTTCGCTCACCGGCTCACCACCCAAGATAACGGACTTCAACTGTTTCAAGGGCTGGATCCGACCCTCCTCCAGCAATGCGGCGGCTCGACGGAGCCAGTGCACCAGGTATGAGGGAATCGCGGCCAATGTGCAAAACCCGCCGCTCGCGAAGGCTGTAATCTGTTTGTCGGTCGGAATTATAGCACCGCCAAAAGTTTCGAAGGTCGATATTCCTGCTAAATATTTGGAGAGAACGGCACTAAAAAAAGCCAGGTGTGGTGCACCTGGAAAAACATTCATAATGCGGTCGCTCCAGTCGAAGTAAAAGCGGCTAGTATCCCGTAGATTTGGTGCAGGCAGTATCTTCGCTAGTTCAGCAAGGGCGTGCGTGAGGTCATAGTGAGAGTAGGTGATCGGAGTGGGTGTGCCGCTATGTCCTGATGAAAGATGGTAGTGGATCGGTTGCCACTCCAACAGGCCACGGCGACGCATCTGTTCACGAAGGGTCGGACATCGCACCAGACGCGACTCATCGCGAGGACTACAGATGATGGTCTGGATGAAGTACCGGAGCAAATCCGCCTTGCGCAATGGCTCTGTCTCATAAACCTTCGGCAGACCGATGCCGCCCGGCACTCTTGGCCGCAAAATGAACAGTTGGGGATCGGATTGAAGATGGGACTTATCCGTGATGGGAAGGCGCGCAACATCATCTGGAGTGCGCAATCTGGAAAGGTTCACACCTGCGTCGGAATATGTACGGCGGAGGTAAGGGTGAAACGGATACACGTAATCGCGCAGATATCGGAATAGCCTTTCCGCACTAACACGCCGTTGCTTGACTGGATCCAGCCGGTAGTAATTACCCATGAGACGAACAGACGTCTTAGGTAGCGTCTTTGAGGAAGAAACAATTCACTTGGCTAGGTAACCGACATCTGCGCGGCCCGTCCACTATGGTTAAGTCGAAAGGATCGTGACTGGCAGAGCAGCCTCCACCATAGTAGAGGAAACCCTATTACTGGTTTGACTAAAAATTGGCGTCGCTGCCGAGCTGTGAGCATCGTTTTGACGTACTGATGTAAGACCAGTTGCTGATACCAAGGTATGCTGGCGACCAAATGATGTTCCCAGTGACAGGGAGAACCCCACGGGCCTCCGCCGACCAATAGACCCCAGAAGCCCGCGCCGAAGCTCCGTGCGCCATTTTTGTTATCGAGCGGCATCAAATTGTGCTCCGTGAACTGGCGTATACGGTCCAGATAAAAGCCGACATGTGGCAAGAGCGCCAGCGCAGTGATTGTGAAAAGAAGCCCGAACCGGTGGTACATGATGTATCCATAGATGCCATGATAGCTGCCGGCCACGACGGCTGAAATCAGGCGGCCCTTTGTGAACGCACGCGGACGATGCACGACAAAATCACTAAAGTTGAGTACGGCGGCAAACGGCAAGAATGTCAACCAATATCGTCTTGGCAACACAAAATTCAAGAATTCGTCATCGTCCGGCGTACCGAATTTAGAGTGGTGATTCATGTGATGCGCTGCGTAGAATTCTGGCTCTCCTCCTGCGAGCCGGCAAAGATTCCGAACAATGAAGTTGCCGGCCCGGCTAAGGGGGCCCCGCTCGAGAAAAACAATTTTGTGTGCCGCAGCTTCATGTAAAGAAAAAATACCTAGAGAATAGATGAGCCAACTGTGAAGACTACCCACCAAGATCGCCGCCAGGATCCAAACCACGCGTCGTGCTGGGGGCGCATTGAGAAGAACTTGCGGCAGCCTGATTAGAGTTAAGAAATCCGCCACCGCAAGAAACAAGAGCACCATTACATTAATCAGATTGTGGGTGTTAGGATGCGCTTTGAACCACTTATGGAGCGCCCTGCCCCGTTCCATGATGCAACTCATTTGTTGTTCGGTCAGCCCTTCAAACTGGAGAACGTTTGTATAGGCCCGGGCCAGTGCCATTTCGTCCGCACGCGGTTTCATTGATGAATAGCCTGTTCCGTCATACTTTGTTGGCGATCTTGGCAAACCACCAGCGCAGACCGACGAACAGGAAGCGCCAGTCCTGGAAGAATTCCGGAGCCTTGCCCTCGAACGCATGTCCGACAAATTGAAATACCCAGCCAATAAAAAACAGTCCACCGACGATGGACCACCAGGAGGTCCTCAGAATGGCAATCGGAATCAACAGCAAAGAGATTGCGATCATCGGAATCCCCACCGTGTGGCAGGCGCGATTCACTCGATTGGTGTGACTTTTGGAGTATTGCGCCACCCATTCGTCCCATGAGCGATTACCCATCCCCATCCTTTCCCCCTTTGCGCACTCCGGTTACGCACCGCGCCCTGTTGCTGTTTTCTGAGGCGGCAAGACGGGCGAACGCACCCCGGACAGCATGCAACTCGACTCCCGGATGAGCCGCCACCACATTTTTGGAAAACCGACGAGCGGTTGAATCAGAAATTGCTGTCGCTGCCGGGAGGTCAAAACACGGGCTATATATCGGTGCAGCATGATCTGCTGATACCACGGGATACTGGCCACCAAATGATGCGCCCAGTGACAGGGTTGACCCCAAGGTCCGCCGCCAACCACGATTCCCCAAAATCCGATTCCAAAACTTCTGGCGCCGTTCTTGTTCTCCAGCGGCATCAGGTTGTGCTCGGTATATTGCCGCAGGCGATCTATGCAGAAACCAAAATGAGGGAGGAACACGAGCATGGTAACGGTGCAGAACAGAACTCCAAACAGTCGGTAGACAACATACGCGTATGCACCGTTGTAAGCGGCCGACAGC
>Ga0335070_10000800_pt1 | contig 35946 bp, 26 predicted proteins | sample Lox_Sample_13_FD_206722 | JGI IMG/M metagenome (GOLD analysis project Ga0335070, IMG submission 206722) | Soil microbial communities from Loxahatchee National Wildlife Refuge, Florida, United States - Lox_Sample_1.3 | ecosystem: Environmental > Terrestrial > Soil > Wetlands | place: USA... | reverse complement strand
CTAACGCGCTAAGTTCTCCGCCTGGGGAGTACGGCCGCAAGGTTGAAACTCAAAGGAATTGACGGGGACCCGCACAAGCGGTGGAGCATGTGGTTTAATTCGATGCAACGCGAAGAACCTTACCTGGCCTTGACATCCACGGAATTCTGCAGAGATGTGGAAGTGCCTTCGGGAACCGTGAGACAGGTGCTGCATGGCTGTCGTCAGCTCGTGTCGTGAGATGTTGGGTTAAGTCCCGCAACGAGCGCAACCCTTGTCCTTAGTTGCCATCATTCAGTTGGGAACTCTAAGGAGACCGCCGGTGACAAACCGGAGGAAGGTGGGGATGACGTCAAGTCATCATGGCCTTTATGGCCAGGGCTACACACGTGCTACAATGGCAGGTACAGAGGGAAGCCAACGCGCGAGCGGGAGCTAATCCCAGAAAGCCTGTCGTAGTCCGGATCGGAGTCTGCAACTCGACTCTGTGAAGTTGGAATCGCTAGTAATCGCAGATCAGCATTGCTGCGGTGAATACGTTCCCGGGTCTTGTACACACCGCCCGTCACACCATGGGAGTTTACTGCACCAGAAGCAGGTAGCCTAACCGCAAGGATGGCGCCTACCACGGTGTGGTCAATGACTGGGGTGAAGTCGTAACAAGGTAGCCGTACGGGAACGTGCGGCTGGATCACCTCCTTTAAGAGAAAACGTTCAACGGACCATCGTTGGCGCGAGTTCCCATACAAGTTACCTGCCCAATAGCCTTTGATAGGTCGCGGCCTTCAAGCTCGGGTCTGTAGCTCAGTTGGTTAGAGCGCACCCCTGATAAGGGTGAGGTCGGAAGTTCGACTCTTCCCAGACCCACCATCAATATCGGGGCCATAGCTCAGCTGGGAGAGCGCCTGCTTTGCAAGCAGGAGGTCACCGGTTCGATCCCGGTTGGCTCCACCAGCTCCAGGCGAGCATCACCTGTCAGGCAAGATTTGAGTTGCGCGGTTCATGAGACCGCGTCGCTCTTTAAAAAACTGGAAGATTTTTTGATATGACGCAATTTTCAAGCGAGATTGTTTTGTAGAAATCTCTTGAGAATGTCGCGTTCGCATAATGTGATGAATCAGCTCCATATCCCCAAACTCCTTGGGGTTATATGGTCAAGTGAATAAGCGCATATGGTGGATGCCTAGGCGGTAGAAGGCGATGAAGGACGTGGTAGCCTGCGATAAGCGTCGGGGAGCTGGCAAACAAGCTTCGATCCGGCGATGTCCGAATGGGGAAACCCAGAGCTTCGGCTCTACTTCACACTGAATTCATAGGTGTGAAGAGCGAACCCGGTGAATTGAAACATCTCAGTAACCGGAGGAATAGAAATCAACCGAGATTCCCTCAGTAGTGGCGAGCGAACGGGGAACAGCCCAGTTGTGGTAATCCGATGAGGTCTAGTGGAACAGTCTGGAAAGTCTGGCCAAAGAAGGTGATAGCCCTGTAGACGAAAGACCAAGTCGGTGAGCAACGAAGAGTAGGGCGGGACACGTGTAATCCTGCCTGAACATGGGGGGACCATCCTCCAAGGCTAAATACTCTCTACCGACCGATAGTGAACCAGTACCGTGAGGGAAAGGCGAAAAGAACCGCGGTGAGCGGAGTGAAATAGAACCTGAAACCGTATGCGTACAAGCAGTCGGAGCCCCGCAAGGGGTGACGGCGTACCTTTTGTATAATGGGTCAGCGAGTTATTTTCAGTGGCAAGGCTAACCGAATAGGGGAGCCGTAGGGAAACCGAGTCTTAATAGGGCGCCACAGTCGCTGGGAATAGACCCGAAGCCAGTCGATCTATCCATGACCAGGATGAAGACCAGGTAACACTGGTTGGAGGTCCGAACGAACCACTGTTGCAATAGTGCGTCGATGAGTTGTGGATAGGAGTGAAAGGCTAATCAAGGCTGGCGATAGCTGGTTCTCCCCGAAAGCTATTTAGGTAGTGCCTCGGTTATTACTCGAGGGGGTAGAGCACTGTTTAGAGAAGGGGGCCATCTCGGCCTACCAACTCTATGCAAACTCCGAATACCTCGAAGTACAGACCGGGAGACACACGGCGGGTGCTAACGTCCGTCGTGAAGAGGGCAATAACCCAGACCATCAGCTAAGGTCCCAAAATTTCGGCTAAGTGGTAAACGATGTGGAAAGTCATAGACAGCCAGGAGGTTGGCTTAGAAGCAGCCATCCTTTAAAGAAAGCGTAATAGCTCACTGGTCAAGTCGGTCCGCGCGGAAGATTTAACGGGGCTCAAGCCGAGTACCGAAGCTATGGGTGTGCAGCAATGCACGCGGTAGGGGAGCGTTCTCTACGCCTGTGAAGGTGTGCTGCGAGGCATGCTGGAGGTATGAGAAGTGCGAATGCTGACATGAGTAACGTTAAAGCGGGTGAAAAACCCGCTCGCCGTAAACCCAAGGTTTCCTGAGCTACGTTAATCGGCTGAGGGTGAGTCGGTTCCTAAGGCGAGACCGAAAGGTGTAGTCGATGGAAAGCAGGTTAATATTCCTGCACCAGAACCACTGCGATGGGGTGACGGAGAAGGCTAGATCAGCGGCGGTTCCGCCGTTCAAGGTCGTAGGGGTCTGTTCCTGGAAAATCCGGAGCAGAGCTATCCCCGAGATCCGAGTACGAGGAGACTTCGGTCTCCGAAGTGATTGATGCCACGCTCCCGGGAAAAGCCTCTAAGCTTCAGGTGAATTCTGACCGTACCGTAAACCGACACTGGTGGGTGGGGAGATAATCTCCCAAGGCGCTTGAGAGAACTCCGGTTAAGGAACTCTGCAAATTGATACCGTAACTTCGGAAGAAGGTATGCCTCCTGGGGTGAAGGGACTTGCTCCCCGAGCTCCGAGAGGTCGCAGGTAATTGGTGGCTGCGACTGTTTACCAAAAACACAGGACTCTGCGAACACGTAAGTGGATGTATAGGGTCTGACGCCTGCCCGGTGCCGGAAGGTTAATTGATGGGGTCAGCCGCAAGGCAAAGCTCCTGATCGAAGCCCCGGTAAACGGCGGCCGTAACTATAACGGTCCTAAGGTAGCGAAATTCCTTGTCGGGTAAGTTCCGACCTGCACGAATGGCGTAACGCTGGCCACACTGTCTCGACCGGAGACTCAGTGAAGTTGAAATCGCTGTGAAGATGCGGCGTAGCTGCGGAAAGACGGAAAGACCCCGTGAACCTTTACTATAGCTTTACACTGAACTTTGACCTTGTTTGTGTAGGATAGGTGGGACCCTTTGAAGTGGAGGCGCTAGCTTTCATGGAGGGGACGTTGAAATACCACCCTGATAAGTTCGGAGTTCTAACCTTGGCCCGTGATCCGGGCCGGGAACACTGTATGGTGGGTAGTTTGACTGGGGCGGTCTCCTCCCAAAGAGTAACGGAGGAGTGCAAAGGTACGCTCAGCGCGGTCGGTCATCGCGCACAGAGTGCAATGGCATAAGCGTGCTTAACTGCGAGACGTACATGTCGAGCAGGTGCGAAAGCAGGTCATAGTGATCCGGTGGTTCTGTATGGAAGGGCCATCGCTCAACGGATAAAAGGTACTCCGGGGATAACAGGCTTATTCCTCCCAAGAGTCCACATCGACGGAGGAGTTTGGCACCTCGATGTCGGCTCATCACATCCTGGGGCTGTAGCAGGTCCCAAGGGTTCGGCTGTTCGCCGATTAAAGTGGTACGCGAGCTGGGTTCAAAACGTCGTGAGACAGTTTGGTCCCTATCTTCCGTAGCCGTTGGAGATTTGAGGGTGAGCTGTCCTTAGTACGAGAGGACCGGGATGGACGCACCTCTGGTGTTCCGGTTGTCACGCCAGTGGCACTGCCGGGTAGCTATGTGCGGACGGGATAACCGCTGAAAGCATCTAAGCGGGAAGCCCCCCCCAAGACTAGATCTCCCTGGGAGCTCGACTCCCCTAAAGGGCCCACGAAGACTACGTGGTTGATAGGCTGGGTGTGTAAGGCCAGTAATGGCTTCAGCTAACCAGTACTAATTGCCCGTGAGGCTTGACCATATAACCTCAAGCAGTTTGATGACGCGTGCCCTGCGCACGGCGGTCATGGGCTTGAGAGATGCATGATGGAGTGATTTCATCGTTTAACGAACGCGACACGCGTCGAAACAGAAAACGCTGTCAGCACGGCCGGCGCAAGCCGGTGGTACTGACGGTTCCGGATTGGAGGCGCGCGGGGCCGCACCGCAAGGTGCGGCCTCACGAACCTCGACAAGATTGCCTGGCGGCCATAGCGAGCGGGAACCACCCGATCCCATTCCGAACTCGGAAGTGAAAACGCTCTGCGCCGATGGTAGTGTGCCTTTCAGGCATGCCAGAGTAGGTCACTGCCAGGCTTTTACTCAGGAGAGCCCCCGTCGGGAAACCGGCGGGGGCTTTTTCCTTTGCAGACCGTTCAGTCGTTTGTTGAGGCAGTGAAAACCGCCAACTGAGCGGCGAAGGCACGCTTGTAAGCGGGCCGCGCCTCTCCACGGGCCACGTAGCTTGAGAGGGTTGGGTACTCGTCCAACATCGCCGACGATTTCAGCCTGAGCAGCACCGACGCCATCAGCAGATCTCCGGCACTGAACTCACCCTCGAGCCAGTCGGCACTGCCAAGTCGGCGAGACAGTTCATCCAGCCGGGCACGGATGCGAGCGTCGACAGCCAGCAGACGTTCTCCGTGCCAGGGTTTGTCACGCTCGAAGAGCATCAGCGTCGTGCGATCCATGATCGGCGGCTCCACGGTGTTCAGGGCGGCGAACATCCAGGCGATCGCTCGCGCCCGGGCGTTCGTCTCTTCTGGCAGCAGGCCCGAATGGCTCTCCGCGATGTGCAGCACGATGGCCCCCGACTCGAACAGGGTGAGATCGCCTTCCTCATAAGTCGGGATCTGCCCGAAGGGATGGAGTGCCCGATGCGCGGGTTCCTTCATCGCACTGAACGAAAGCAGACGAACCTCGTAGGGTTGGCCGGCTTCCTCGAGCGCCCAACGGACGCGCATATCGCGCGCCAGTCCCCTGCCGCGGTCGGGTGAGCTCTCAAAGGCAGTAATGGTGGGAGTCATGGGAATCCTCGGGGTGGGCCAGTTGCCAGTCTTCAACCTATAGACGGTTGGCCGAACCAGGTTTCGACAAATCCTGCGAAAATCACGTTCAGCGTGCGATAGTTCGTGAGTGCATGGACCCGGATGGTGATGCCCGAATGAACCCCTCGCGCCGCCTGTTGTTCCTGATGATCGCCTATGCAGTGGCGAGCCTGCTTCACTTCGTGCACAACGCGGTATACATCGATGCTTACCCGAATCTTCCCAGGTGGATCACGCCACCGGGTGTGTGCGCTTCCTGGTTCGGGATTACAACGTTGGGCCTGGTGGGGTATTGGCTGTATCGCCAGGTCTCACCCATTGCCGGACTTCTGGTCATCGTGATCTATGCCCTGACGGGTTTCGGCGGACTGGATCACTACACCCTGGCGCCAATCAGCGCGCACTCGTTTGCGATGAATGCGACGATCCTCGTGGAGGTCGCCGCCGCCTCCGTGCTTCTTCTCCTTGCCGTGTACAGTTTGTTGTCGGATCTCCGACGCAGGGCCGTCGCGGCCAGCAACGCTCCGTGTATCCGGAAGTCCTGATCCGTGTCCACAGCCGGTTCTGGAGATCGGGATCGCCATTACGTGCTCGGCGTTCTGACGCTGGCCTACGCCCTGAATATCGCCGACCGGTTCTCGATCTCGACGCTCATCGAGCCCATCAAGCAGGAGCTGCACCTCTCTGACAGTGGCGTCGGCTATCTGACCGGTGTCGCGCTGGCGTTGTTCTATGTGACCGTGGGAATTCCGGTCGCCGTGCTCGCGGACCGGTTGAATCGGCGCAATATCCTCGCCTGCGCCCTGGTGATCTGGTCGGGGATGACGGCGCTCTGTGGTATAGCGCAATCGTTCACGCAGCTGATGCTGGGTCGCTTCGGTGTCGGGATTGGTGAGGCGGGTGGCACTGCACCCTCGGCGTCGATGCTCGCCGACAAATTCCCACCAGCCCGCCGGCCCTTCGCCATGACCATCTTCGCACTGGGAGCCTGTATCGGTGCGTGGCTGGGTTCGTCGGTGGCCGGACGGGCCGCGGAGCACAGTGGCTGGCGAGCCGCCTTTCTGTTGCTGGGTTACCCGGGTCTCGCGCTCGCGGTGATCGTCTGGCTGACTGTGCGGGAGCCCCGGCGTGGCGTGCTGGACAAAGTCGCCGCTTCGAGGACGACCTTTGCCGAGACTCTGCGTTTCTTGAAACGACAACGGTCGGCGCTTCACCTGGTGCTCGGAGGGTCGGTCGCGACCTTGTGGAGCTGGGGCCTCATGTGGTGGACGCCGGCTTTTCTGCAGCGCTCTCATCACATGACGGTGGGAGAGGCCGGCCAGCTACTCGGGCCCATGCACCTGATCGCGGGAACGGGAGGTACTCTGCTGGCGGCCTGGCTGACAGCCCGTCGCGCTGCGGCAGACCCGAAACACATCGCCAGTCTGCTCGCGGTCTTCGTGGGGCTCAGTACGATTCCCTCCATTCTTGCGTACTGGGTGGATTCCTCCACCGGGACCTCCGTACTGCTCTGGCTGTTCGTGCCGGGGGTGTACTTCTATATCGGACCGATCCTCGGTCTCCTGCAAAACGTTCTGCCTGCGAACATGCGCGCGACGGGCTGCGCCGTGCTGCTGTTCCTGGCCAATATCGGTAACCTCGTGGTCGCACCGCAATTCATCGGTTGGTTGAGCGATGCACTTCGCGCGCACCTGGGGGCAGGCGAGGAGTCACTGCGCTGGTCGTTGCTGTTCCTGGCGCCGACGGGATTCTGGGCAGCTTGGCACCTGTGGCGGGTCGGCCGGACCATTCGCGCGGACGAAGCCAATGTCTCTTGAGCGACGCGCGGCAAGGAAAGGGAGTGACACGCGTTCCCACTGGATCGGAAGCAGCTTGGCGGTACGACGTTCACGTAAACCACGAGACCTGTGAATCGGCGGGGGAACACCGGTGAGCCATCTGAGAATCTCGCAGGCTTTTTGGCCAGTCATCCTGGCTCTTCTGCTCGGGACCTCCCCGGCTGCTGCCGAATCTTCAGGCCCACGGCGTTTTGAAGTTCGTGACTCCGTAGAGATGAGCTACTTCGGGACGCGCTTCCTGTCGGCGCCCGATGACCTGGAGGACGACGGCGTGGTCTCGCCGGACGGCCGGTACTTCGTCAAGGTGACGCATCGGGGTGTGCTTCCTGGCGGATTTACCGAAGGCACCCTCTGGCTGTTCGAGACAGCCGCTGTGTTGCGCGCCATCCATGACCCAAAGCTCGCAGTACCCGCACCGCTGCCGCTGCTGCGCATGGAAGCGGCGGTCAACGGCGGCCTGGGTCTCATGGTTCTCGATGCGGGCAATGCCATCAGCTCGCCCCGTTGGTCACCGGACAGCCGCAGCCTGATGTTTCTCGGCCGTAACGGGCACAGCAATCACCAGCTCTTCACAGCCGATCTGGAGACTCATGCAGTCCATCCCCTGACGCCTCCGGACCAGGACGTCCTGGCGTACAGCGGTTCCGGGGCGGAGATCGTCTATCTGGCCGCGGCCGATGCCGATCTTCAGGCGCAACAGGCCTGGGTGTCGGCCGGTCCCGGTATCCCGGAAATCGTAGCCGGCACAGACACTCCATTGATGCCGCTGCTGTATCCGCATTTCAGGGGTAACGCCTTCGGTGACCCGCAGCAGGTGGGCCTGTGGCGCGTCCAAGCGGGGTTGCCGGCGCCAGTGATTGATCCGGCTACCGGCGAACCAGTCAGACTGACCATTCACTACCCGGCGCTCGCGGCAGCGATCTCGCCGGACGCCGGGCACGTCGTAACAGTCGCCGAAGTTGCCGGATCGGTTACGGAATCAAACAGCACCTCCGAACCGACGCGAAAGAAGGCGCTCGAATACACGTTGATTGATCTGCACTCGGGCCGCAGGGAATCGCTGGCCCGAGTCTCCGCGCAGCGCACAGGTCAACTGTTCATTGCCTGGTCCGCAGATGGCAGCCAGATCGCTCTTACTGAGGTAGCCATCACGGGTACCAACGATTCGAATGGCATGCACGGCGCGACTGATGCGGCCAATGCATCGCCACTCTGTGATGTAGCGGTGGCGCGCTTTGGAGCCGCCGACATCACCTGCGCTCTGCGGCCCGACCCTAAGTTTGGCGTTCCGGGGCGCAAGGTGCCGACCAGCGCCGCCGAGATCTCGCGGATCGACTGGATGTCCGGCGGTCAAGGAATCCGCGCAAGGTACAAGGCACACAAGGAGTCCGCGTACGCGGATCGCATAGTGCGTCGGCATGGTTCCGCGTGGTCCGTCACCAGCGAAATAGCCGGCTTACGTCGCGTGGTGGAACTGACCGTCAGCGAAGGCCTGAACGATCCGCCGAAGCTGGTGGTCACCGATCCGGCGACCCATCGAAGCCGCGCCATTTTCGATCCCAATCCGCAGTTCGGTGCGATCGCTCTGGGAAGGGTGAGGGTGTATCGATGGAAGGATCCTCACGGGTGGGAGGACGAGGGAGGTCTGGCGCTGCCACCGGACTTCAATCCAGCCAGACGTTACCCCTTGGTCATCCAGACGCACGGGTTCAACGCCATCCAGTTTTTTCGCGCCGGATATTCGGACACGGCCAATGCCGGACGGGCCCTGGCAGGACGCGACATTGTCGTCCTGCAGGTTCACGAGCCCACATCGCCCGGGGAAAGTATACCCAGCGAGGGCACTGAGTTTGGCGTCGATGTGTATCTGGCTGCGGTGGACCAACTCGCGGCGGAAGGGGTGATCGACCCGGATAGAGTCGGCATCTCGGGCTACAGTTATTCGGGGTGGCTGGTCGCCAATGCTATCACCCATGCGCCCGGTCGGTTCGCCGCGGCCGAGATCGCCAACTCGGACCCCATCACATTGACCGGCTACAACGAGTATGTCGGCACGCCACAAGCGGCCATCGTCACGGAAAACTATGTGGGCGCGCGGCCATATGGCGATGGGCTGAAGACCTGGATGGAACGCGCGCCGAGCTTCAACACCGACAAGATCACCGCCCCGGTGCTGTTCCAACCCGCCGATCCCTGGCACTTGCTCAGCTCCTGGGATATGTATGCCGCCCTGCGGGATCAGGGCAAGCCCGTCGAGCTCCAGTACATCCGCACCGGCGAGCACAACATCAGAAAGCCGCTGCAGGTTCTGGCGCACGAGGAAATGCTGGTGGACTGGTTCGACTTCTGGCTCAACGGCCACGAGGATCCCGCGCCCGCCAAGGCGACGCAGTACGATCGCTGGCGCCACCTGCGTGATCTGCGCCAATCGAAATGACATGAAGCTGGTCTGGCCTTCACTTGCCTGCCTGCCCGGCTACGTCGACGCCCTGAATCGCGGCTGGTCGCCGGACAATCTGCGGGGAGCCGCTGCCGCGCGCGAGCAGCTGGATCAGATCGCGACGGACGCCGAGGCGTTCGTGGCCAGTCTCGTAGACAGGGAAGCACGCGGAAGTCCGATCACGCTGCCGGACGGGAAGAGGGTACCGCGGCTCCCGGGGTACATCCGATGGATGTGGGACGGAGAGTTCTGCGGCAGCATCGGCCTGCGCTGGCAGCGAGGCACGGAAGAACTGCCGCCTTACTGCTTCGGGCACATCGGCTACACCGTAGTCCCCTGGAAGCGAGGTCAGGGCTACGCCACGTCCGCGCTCCGCGAGACGGTTCGCGCGGCCGGGGCGGAGGGTCTGCGCTACGTCGAACTGATCACCGAGACCCTCAACTTCTCATCGCAGCGGGTCATCGAAGCCAACGGCGGCGTGCTGGTCGAGGAGTTCACGCGACCCGCGGCTTTCGGAGCGGTGCAGGAATTCCGCTACCGAATCAGCACCGGCATGCATCACCACGCGATACCGTAGTCCTCGCCGTGATTGCTCGAGCCGCCCCACATGGTGCCGTGCTGCCGATCGAGCTCGATCGCATTGATCGGCCCCGAACTGCGCTCCTCGAAATCCAGCTTGTATCCCATGCGCACCAGCTCCTCACGCACCCAGGCGGGTGTCGCCGTGTTGACGGTCAGGCGACCGGGGAGGGACTCGTGTGCGCCAAACGAGTCGCGCATCTGATAGCTCGTGATGTTGGCGGCCTCGGTCGCTTCCTGCGGAGTCATGCCGAATTCCACCACATTGAGGAAGAACTGCAGGAGGTTCTGGTCCTGCGTGTCACCGCCTTGCACGGAGAACACCAGGAACGGCTTGCCGTCCTTGAGCGCAAGCGTCGGCGTCAGGGTTGCGCGCGGCCGCTTGCCTGGCTGCAGGACGTTGAACGGATTTTCGTTGGCGTCCAGCACGAAGCTCTGCATTCGCTGACTCAATCCAACGCCCGTGTGGCCGGCGATCACCGCCGGAGTCCAGCCGCCGCTGGGCGTGACTGACACGGCCCAGCCCTTTTCGTCGGTTGCCTCGACACTGGTCGTACCCAGGCGGAACGTGCGATCGAACTCGGCAAGAGCGGTCGGACTCCACTGCGCGGGCGGTCCCGATGCGCCCTCGGGCATCCGGCTGTGCCAGTTCTGCAGGATGGCCGTGAACGGGTTGGTCTCGCCCTGGAAGGGATACGGATCGCCGGGGCGGATGTCCGGATCATTGCGATCGGGCCGGATGAGCTTGGCGCGCTCGCGCGCGTAGTCCTTCGACAGCAGTCCGCGGATGGGCGGGGCCGGCGGAAAATCCGGATCGCCGTAGTAGAAATCGCGATCGGCGTAAGCCAGGTTCATGGCCTGGTACAGGGTGTGGATATAGCGTGCGCTGTCGTAGCCCATCGAGCGCAGATCGAAGTTCTCCAGGATGTTGAGTGTCTGCAGCATCACGGGACCCTGCACCCAGGTGGTGAGCTTGTAGACCTCGATGCCCTTGTAGCTGGTGTGCACGGGCTCCTCGATCTTGACCTTCCACTTCGCCAGATCCTCCATCGTGAAGAGGCCGCCCTGCTCGCGCGTGCCGCGGACGATCTCCTGCGCAATGTCGCCCCGATAAAACCGTTCGTACGCGGCATAGATGGCCGCCTTGCGATCCTTGCCGGCCGCCCTTGCCCTGTGTTCCGCTTCCACCAGCTTACGCAGCGTCGCGGCCAGGTCCGGCTGCCGGAAGATCTCGCCCGGTTGCGGGCCCTCGCGTGCCTCGCCGGGATGGATCAGGATGGCCTGCTTCGAGTAGGGCCACTGCGCGATCTGGCTCTTGAAGTGCTCGATGGTGTTGGAGAGTTCGGCTTCCATCGGATAGCCGTCGGCCATCTGGATCGCCGGCCCGAGTACGTCCGCGAGACTCATGGTGCCGTACTCCGCCAGCATGGTCATGAGTCCGCCCGGCGTGCCGGGAGTGACCGCCGCCAGTGGGCCGAACTCCGGCGGGAATTTCATATTGCGCTCATGGAAGAATTCAGGCGTGGCGCCGGTCGGAGCAACACCCAGCGCATTGATGCCGATCACCTTCCCCGTGTTGGGGTTGTAGATGAGCGCCTGGGTCTCGCCGCCCCAGGAGAGTGTGTCCCACATCGTGGAGGTCGCGGCGATCATCGCGCAGGCGGCATCCACCGCGTTGCCGCCTTTCTGGAATATCATGGCCCCGGCTGTGGCCGCCAGCGGTTTGCCGGTGACGGCCATCCAGTGGCGGCCGTGCAGGGCGGGCTTCTGCGTCCGTCCGTGAGAAGTTTCCGGTGCGACACCCAGCAGAGCCATGGCACAGCCGATCACCGCCAGCCGCATCATCGAGACGTGCATCTCCATGTCCTCTCCCCGTAATTGATTTTGCGAAGTCGCTCCCAGCAAGTCAGCATAGGGCAGACTTGCGTTGCGCGCACCGTCATGACGGTGACAGACGTTCCGGCTCGGGTCGCGCGCTGATCCGGCCATCCTTCGCGGAGCTCACGATGGCCGTGATTTCGGGCTTGTTCATCTATCCGCTCAAGTCGGCGCGCGGCATCGCCCTGGACGAAAGCCGCATCACGATGTCTGGACTGAAATGGGACCGTCACTGGATGGCGGTCGACAGCGCGGGCCGGTTCCTGAGTCAGCGAACCCATCCGCTCCTCGCCCGGGTCGTGCCTGAGCTCACGGACGATGCGCTCGTGCTCCACGCGCCGGATCAGTCGCCCCTGAGATTGCCGCTCGAGTCGGACCCGAGCGGGTCGCACGTGCAAACCTCGGTCCAGGTGTGGGACGACAGTTGCACGGGATTCGATCAGGGAGAACCTGCCGCTCAGTGGATTTCGCAGGCCTTGGGTGTACCGGCAAGGCTGATGCGTGCCGCCCCGGAGCTCGATCGACTTGCTGACGCCAAGTACGCCGGTCCCTATCCGGTGCCGATCGCGTTTCCGGACGCATTCCCCTTGCTGGTCTGCAACCGAGCGTCCCTGGACGGTCTGAACCGACTCATGCCGGAAGTGATTCCCATGGAGCGCTTCCGTCCGAATATCGTTCTCGATGGACTGCCGGAGTTCGCCGAGGACGGGATCGATACGCTGCAGGCCGGAGAGGTGACCCTCCGCCTGGTCAAGCCGTGCACACGCTGCATCATCACCTCAACCGATCAGCACACAGGGGAGCGGTCCACCAACCCCCTGCCCGTCCTGCGGACCTTCCGCTTCAGCCGCGAGTTGCTCGGCGTCACATTCGGTGAGAACGCCGTCGTCATTTCCGGGGTGGATGCACTGCTCAAAGTCGGAATTCTTTGCGTTCCGACGTTCGAGCCGACGTCGCCCGCACCGACCTTAGCCTGACCCGTGCGCGGCCGCGTTCTGCTGGGTGGAACGGCCGGTCCGCCGGGGCGCTCGTGCCCGGGCAGGCGCCCCGAAAATGTGCGCGGCGCCACTCCTTGCGGCACTGCGATAGTCCAGACTGCCATCCGCCTTAGGGAGGACAGAGTGAACCACGTCGAACTCGCGCTGGGTGCGCTGGTCGGCGCGCTCGCTGCGGCATGGGTTTGGCCGCGGCTGCGGGCGCGCCTGCGGGGCGGTTCCGGACTGCCGCCATCGTTCGGCGATTCCACCAGCGCGGCGTGCCGCATGGCGTTCGAGCAGTCTCCCAACGGCGCGATCATCGCGGATGCCGGCAACCTCCAGATCATCGACGCCAACCCGGCCGCACAGCGCACGCTCGGGTTCTCTCTCGCGGAGCTGCGCAAACTCACTCTCACCCAACTCTTAACCGACGACAGCGAGAACCCCGAGACGCTGTTGCGCAAGCTGCGCGAACCGAATCCGCGTATGCCGTTCCACATCAGTCAGCTCTGCAAGGACGGCAGCTGCGTCAGTGTCGAGATCAGCGGTCATCGGCTCGAGCTGGGTCACCGGCGCGTGCTCATGTTCACCACGGACGACATCACCCTGCGTCGCAAGGCCGAAGCGCAGCTTCTCGAGAAGCAACAGCACCTCGACCATCTCGCCCACCACGACCAGCTCACCGGTCTGCCGAATCGGCTCTACCTGGCCGCGCACCTGCCTGGGGCGATCGACGATGCACGCCGCGACGGCGCTATCCTGGCCGTGCTGTTCCTGGATCTCGACCGGTTCAAGCACATCAACGACTCGCGCGGGCACGAGACCGGCGACAAACTTCTGAAGGCCGTGGCACAGCGCATACGCGCCACGGTGCGCTCCGAGGATGTCGTCGTGCGCATGGGCGGCGATGAGTTCATCGTGATCCTGAAGAGCGTGCGCGACTCCAATCAGGTCAACGAAACCGCGGCGCGCATCAACGAGGCCCTGTCCGGACCGGTCATGGTGGACGGCCGGCCTCTGGTGACCACCGTCAGCATCGGCGTGAGCCTGTATCCGCGCGACGGCGCCAACATGGGCGAGCTGCTCAGGCATTCCGACACCGCGATGTACCAGGCCAAGGACCGCGGCCGCAACAATTTCCAGCTGTTCAGTCCCGGCATGGATCGGCGCCTGAAGGAGCGCATGGCGATCGAGACCAGCCTGCGCACCGCCCTGCAGGGACAGCAGCTGGAGGTGCATTACCAGCCCATTATCGACATCCAGACCAACATGGTGGTGGCGCTCGAGGCGCTGCTGCGCTGGAAACACCCGAATCACGGTTACATCCCGCCGGAGCGCTTCATCGCCGTGGCGGAGGAAACCGGCCTGATCGTGCCCATCGGCGAGTTCGTCCTGGAGCGGGCCTGTCACGACATCGCCCGGTGGCGGCACAACGGCTGCATGCCCGTGCCGGTGGCGATCAACATCTCGGCCGTGCAGCTGCAGCGCGCGAACCTGCCGGGCACCATCCTGAACCTGACCCGCAAGGCCGGCGTGCGTCCCGAGATGCTGCAGCTCGAACTGACGGAGAGCGCCGTGTTCGAGCGGCGGGAAGGACGCACCGGCGAGTCCAACGAGGACGCGGTCGTACGCCTGCGCGAACTCGGTGTGCGGATCGCGATCGACGACTTCGGTACGGGTTACTCCAGCCTGTCGTACCTGAAGCGCTGGCGGGTGGACTACCTCAAGATCGATCGCAGCTTCGTGCGCGACCTGGTCACCGACTTCAGCGATCTGGCCATCGTGAGCGCCATCATCGCCATGGCCCGCCATCTCAACATCCAGGTGGTCGCCGAGGGCATCGAGGGCTGGCAGCAGCTGGAGAAGCTGCGGCAGCTCGGTTGCGGCCTGGCGCAGGGGTATCTGTTCGCCAAGCCCGTACCCGAGGAGCAGTGCAGCCGCTACCTGACCGGTGTGCCGCTGGACCTGACCGAAGACCAGGATCACCTGCTCGAGGCGCTCGAGGCCACCGGGAGCTGATCCCCGCCCGGCAGCGCGCCGGGTCGTGCGACAATGCCCGCGGGGTGCCGCTACAGCGGCGCGCAGCGGACAGTCGAGCACACATGAGTCTTGCGGGTCAGCAGGGTGCGCCTGCCGGTGAGTTGTCCGGCCACCTCCAGCAGTGCGCCAGCGCGGTCCTCATGGTCCGGCCGGCCTGTTTTGGCTACAACCCCGAGACCGCTGCCACCAACCGGCTGCAGAAGGAGCCGGTGCGCGCCGATTCGGCGGGTGCGCACGGCGCCGCCTCGCCCGCGGGCTCCGCTGACTCACTCTGTGCGCACTCCGCCGCGACCTCGCAGGCGCAGGCCCTGATCGAGTTCGACGGCTTCGTGCGTGCGCTGCGCAGCGAGGGGATTTCCGTGGCGGTGGCCGAGGACAACCCGAACCCGCCCCGGCCCGATGCGGTGTTTCCCAACAACTGGGTGAGTTTTCACGAGGATGGAACCCTCGTGTTGTATCCGATGCAGGCGGAAAACCGCAGGCGCGAGCGCCGTCCCGAGGTCATCGATGCGGTGGTGCGCCAGTTGGGATTCAAGGTGAGCCGCACCGTGGATCTGACTCACCACGAGAGCCAGGGACGTTTCCTGGAGGGGACCGGCAGCCTGGTGCTGGATCATCGCAACCGGGTCGCCTACGCCTGTCTGTCGCCGCGGACTCATCCCGATGTCGTGCGCGAGTGGGGGCGGGAACTCGGGTATCACACCGTGCAGTTCGAAGCGAACGACCGCGGCGGTACACCCTACTACCACACGAACGTGATGATGTGTGTCGGCTCGCGCATGGCTGTGCTGGGCACTTGCGCGATGTCCACGGACGATCGTGCGCGGGTCATCGAAAAGCTCGAAGTGACCGGCCATGAGGTTGTAGAGATCGGTTACGACGACATCGAGCAATTCGCCGGCAACCTGCTCGAGCTGGCGAGCTGGGATGAGGCGCTCGGTGACTGTCGGCTGCTCGTGATGTCCGATACGGCACGGCGCGGTCTGCGTCCCGAGACCTACGCGCGGCTGTCGGCGGGCACCGATTGTGTTCTCGCGGTTCCGATCCCGACCATCGAGAGGCTCGGCGGTGGCAGCGTGCGCTGTATGATGGCAGAGGTATTCCTGCCGGCTCAGGCTGCCGCGAAGTGAACGAACTGCTGATCAAGGCTCTGATCGCGTACCTGCTCGGGTCGATCGTGGGCAGTCTGCTGGTGGGCCGGCTGCGTGGTGGCGTTGATATCCGCAGGATGGGGAGCGGCAATGCCGGTGGCACCAACGCGCTGCGGACTCAGGGCAAGGCGTTTGCGATCTGGGTGTTGCTGATCGATGTAGGCAAGGGATGGGTCGCCACGCGGTGGCTGGGTGGGGTGAGCTTGCCGGGGATCGCGCCTGCGCCAGGGTTGCGGGAGTGGGTGCCTGCGGTCTGTGGTGTTGCTGCCGTGATCGGCCACGTCTACCCGCTCTGGCATGGATTCCGGGGAGGTAAGGGCGTCGCCACGCTGGTGGGTGCGGTGCTGGGCATCAACTTCTGGCTGTTCGTGGGCATGCTTGCGACCTGGCTGCTGGCGGTTTCGTTGTCCGGTTTCGTGGGCTTGGGCTCCATGACTGCGGCAGCTGTGCTTCCCGCCCTCGTGTTCCTGATGGGTGCCGAGCCACGCGCGCCGCTTCTGGTCTTCGGAGCCGCGATGGCGGTGATCATCGTCTTCACACACCGCAGCAACATTGCCCGGATGCGCGCCCACACCGAGCCGCGTGCCCGGCGCATGTGGTTGCTGGGGCATGGCCGGACATGACCCGGCCGCGGGCGCGGCAGCGCGGGCCGGACAGGGGAGAGCCGACAGGACGCGATTCGCCGCTGGTTGAGCAGGTCTTCGCGGAATTGGCTCGGGGCGGATTCCAGTCGGGACAGTCACTGGCCGCCAGATTGAGCGTGAGCCGCAGCGGAATCTGGAAGGCCGTGGCCGCACTGCGCGAGCTCGGCGCCACCATCCATGCCGTGCGCAACCGCGGCTATCGCCTGGCGAATACCGCCGACCCGCTGGATCCGATACAGATCCGCGATGCCCTGCCGCGCACCGTCCGCGAGCGGGTCCACCGACTGGAAACAGTGTGGACCGTAGGTTCGACGAACACCGTGCTGATGGAACGTCCGAGTCCGGCTGTCGGCTCGGCTGAGGTGTTGCTGGCGGAATATCAGACTTCGGGACGCGGTCGCCGGGGCCGCAGCTGGCTGGCGCCGCCCGGCGGGGCCATCTGTCTGTCACTGAGTTGGACCTTCCGCGACATGCCGCGGGACCTGGGAGCACTGGGGCTTGTCATCGGCGTGTGCTCACTGCGGGCGCTGGCCAGTCTGGGCTTGCAGGCGGGCCGGCTGAAATGGCCCAATGATCTGCTGGTGGACGCGCGCAAGCTCGGCGGCATCCTGATCGAGTTGCGCGCCGAGGCCGGTGGCCCGGCCTGCGTGGTCATCGGGATCGGAATGAACGTCGCGCTGGGTACCGACTTGTTGAAGCGAATCGCGCAGACGGGAATCGAGGCAACCGACCTGACGATGGCAGGCCTGGAGCGCCCCTCGCGTAACACCGTGGCGAGTGCATTGATCCGGGCCTTCATCGAGGGGTTGCGCCAGTTCGAGCGTGAAGGCCTGAAGCCCTTCATGCATGAATGGATGGAGGCAGACGCGCTCCGCGGCCGGCCCGTCGCGGTGCACACGGGCGAGTCCACTTCCCGGGGTATTGCACGCGGTATCGATGCGGATGGCGCCCTGTTGGTCGAGACACCCCAGGGTCTTCAGCGTTTCATATCGGGTGATGTCTCGGTGAGGCCGGTCCAGTGACGACTCTGTTGATCGACATCGGCAACACGCGCATCAAGTGGGCACGGTCGCGTGCCGGGAAATCTGGCAGGCAGCACGCCGCGGCGCATGTTGGCTGGACGGCGAAGGACTATGCGCGCCGGGTCTTCGGGCATCGCGCTGCAGCGCGTGTCGTCGTGTCGAGTGTCGCGGGGCTGAAGGTGAACCGGATGTTGATCACCGCAGCGCGGTTCGCGGGGGCGCCGGCTCCCGAATTCGTGGTTTCGCGGCGGAAGGCGGGCGGCGTCACGACGGCCTACCTGGAACCCTGGCGGCTCGGCGTTGACCGGTTCGTCGGGGTGATCGGCGCACATCATCTCTGCGGCGGCCGGGCGGTCTGCGTGGTGAATGTCGGTACCGCCGTGACGATCGATCTGGTGGACGGCCTCGGGCGGCATCGGGGCGGCGCGATCATTCCAGGCCCGGCCCTCATGGTGGACAGTCTCCTCAGCAGTACCAGCGGCATTCGCCGTCGGGCACAGAGCGGCCGGCGGGGAGTGCGGAGCCTGTTTGCCAGGACCACTCGCACCGCCATCGGTCAGGGCGCGGCCTATGCGGTTGCGGCCGTGATCGACCGGGCCATGGAGGAGGCGCGGGCGCAGAGCGGACTGCGGCCGAAGCTGCTTCTGACGGGCGGCGGGGCTGCCTCCATAGAGCCCCTGCTGCGGCATTCCTGTGTCAGGGTGCCCGACCTGGTGTTGCGGGGTCTGGCCGTCTGGGCGAGTGTCGTGGCCCCGGCGAAACGGGTGTTACCCCCTTGATCCGGCCCCCCAGGCGGGTGTTGACCCTTGAACCGACCTCACGCCCCCGATACCGCCTGGCCCCCTTTGAGCCGGCGTCTGAATTAGAATCGGGGCGTGCGCGCCGCCTTCTTCATCGTTCTGGCCGCCAATCTCCTGTTCCTGGCCTGGGCCGAATGGGTGGATGTGCCGCGCGCGCCGGGCTCGACCGATACCCTGGCCAAGCTGCCGCGGCTCAAACTCGTGTCGGAAGAGGGGTCGAGCCCGAAACCCACCTCCGGCATCGCCCAGAAAATGTCATACCGGCCGGCGGGGGCGCTGAGCTGCACGTCCATCGGTCCGTTCTACGATGGGCCGAGCGCGACCAAGGCGGCCAGTGTCCTGTCCGGTCGAGGTCTGCAGCCGCGCCAGCGCACCACCGAGAGCGAGACGGTGCAGGGTTATTGGGTATTCGTGGCGGGCATGCAGTCCAACGACGATGTGGCCGGTGTGCTCGACAAGCTGAGCCACAGTGGTTTCACGGATGTCCATGTCATGAAGGAATCGCCGCTCGGGCGGCGTGTGTCGGTGGGATTGTTCAGCCAGCGGCCGCGCGCCGAGAATCGCGCCGATGCGGTGCGCGCACTGGGGCTCGAGCCGCAGATCGTCGAACGCCGGTTCCCCGGCACCGTGTTCTGGGTGGACGTGGATACCGCCGCCGACAGCGATCCGCTCAAGGCGCCGGGAATCTGGGCCGATTCCGAAGCGGCACCCGTCCACATGGAGGCCTGTCCCCTCAGCACGGCGCCGCGCCCGGCCGAGAACGGCTCGGCCCAGCCGGCGGAAGACAAGGACGTGATTTCCCGCGCGTTGCCCCGAACCACGGTCGCCAGCGCACCGCCGAGCACCCCGCGGCGAAACTAGGTCCCTGGCGCCGGCCCGGTCAGGCCGTCGCGGAGCCCATGGTAGAATCCGCGGCCCTGTGCCGCATTAGCTCAGTGGCAGAGCAGCCGCCTTGTAAGCGGCAGGTCGTCTGTTCAATCCAGACATGCGGCACCACTGTCTGCTCAGGGAGCAGTCGCGGGCCTGCGACTGTTCATTTCGGTGGCCGCAGTCGCCGCCGCAGTCGCCGCCGCAGTCGCCGCCGCGGATGCGGTCGCGGCCACAGCCACAGCCGTTCGCCCCAGCGCCGGCGCGGTACGCCGCATGCTGCGCCGGTAGCCGAAGTGCGAGATGTCCGGCGGAAAGAACATGGCCCAGTTCCACTCCAGGAACAGACGGGTCTTGCGAGCGAGAGTCGGAATGCGCAACAGGTGCAGGCCGCGCCACATCAGCCACGCCACGAAACCCGAGATCCTCAGCCCGAACACTTCGGCCACCGCCTTGTTATGTCCCACCGAGGATAGCTGCCCCCGGGGCCGGAAGCGGAACGGCCGCGTCGGATCTCCCCTGAGATGCGCCACGATGTTGGTGGCAAGGACGCTGGCCTGGGCCTCGGCGAACTGGGCCGTCGGCGGGCACAACTCGCCATCGAGCCCATTGATGACAGCGGCGCAGTCGCCCGCGGCCCACACACCCTCCACGCCCGGCACGGACAGATCGGGATTCACGACCAACCGGCCGCGATTGCGGGCGACGGGAATGCAATCGAGCAAGCTGTTGGGTTGCGTGCCGATCGTGCAGATGACGGTGCCAGCCTCGATGATGTCGCCCGAGGCCAGGTGCACGGCGCGGTCGGTCACGCTCGCGGCGCGTGCGTTGAGCCGGACGTCGATGCCGCGTGAACGCATCTTGCGCAGCGTGAAATCGCCCAGCGACGCCGACAGTTCCGGGAGGAGCCGATCACCGCTGTGCAGCAGCACGATGCGCAGATCCTCCGGCTGGATGCGCTTGTAATAGCGCAAGCTCGCCTGGAGGAAATCGGCCAGCTCGCCTGCGGTCTCGACGCCACTGAACCCACCGCCGACCACCACAAAACTCGTCAGCCAGCGGCGCTGCGCCGTGTCCGGCTGAAGCTCGGCCTGCTCCAGCCGCGCGATGATGCGGTTGCGGAGGAACAGAGCATCACCCAGTGTCTTCAGCGGCAACGCGTAATGGGCCATGCCCCGCACGATGTCCAGATTGGCCTGGCTGCCGCAGGCCAGCACGAGCTGGTCGTAGCGCATCGTACCGGCTCCCTCGCCGAGATAATGCACGATGCGGTTGACCGGATCGATCTCGGTGACCTGCGCCATGCAGACATGGCTGCAGTGGATCATCTGCCGGTGTGGGGCAATCACGTGGCCTGGCAGGAGCGAGGCACCCACCACCTCCGGCAGCAGCGGGTTGAAGGTGATGAAGTTCTCCTGGCTCACCAGCGTCAGGGTCCAGTCCGGTGGCAGCGTGTGCTCCAGCGCCCGGGTGACGCCGGTACCGGCGAATCCGCCACCGATCACGATCAGGTTCTTCAGCATGGGGTGATGTCCTACGGTTCGATGGGGCGGGTGGATGAGATCAGGCTGGCGTGGCCATCCGGATCGCGGGCGATAAGGGCGGCCGGCCAGCCGAGCGCCATGTCATGCAGGCGCGTGACCTGCTGCGGCTCGAGGCGGCCCGCGGTTCGGAAGTTGATCTGCCAGTACCACAGGTCGTTCGCCCGGGTATCCGCCGGTATCGCGCGTCCGCCGCCGGGAGCGACATACTCGAGAAATTCAACGCCCGGTCCGTGGGGCGCGCGCAGCGAGGTGATCCGCAGGTGCGCGCCGAATACATTGTTGAGATGCTCCTGCTCGGTCCCATAGTTGTCGCTCGTTCCGGCGATGCGCAGGCCCAGCTGATCACGATAGAAGCGCAGGCTCGCTTCGGTATCGGCAACGACGATGGCCGTGTGATCGATGCCCAGGAACAGCCGGCCGTCATGCGCGTGCCAGCGGGCCTCACCCTTGCCCGGCGGGAATGCCAGGATCTCGAGATTGTGGCCGTCCGGATCGCGGAAGTAGAACGCCTCGATTCCACCTGCGTTGGGGTTCCACTCAGGCAGTCGCTGAGGCCCGCTGGAGGCATATTCGACGCGGAAGCTGCGCAGTCTTGCGTAGGCCATCGCCATATCGCTCACGATGATGGCCACGTGCTGGAACCAGCGGTCATTGCTGCGTGAATCGACGGGAACGGGGCGACCCCGGGGTGCCAGGAACTGCAGCAGCTCGATGTGCTCATCGCCCAGCCGCATGCGCACGGCCCGGATGCGCAGTCCGAACACGTTGAAGAGATGCTCGTAGTCGTCACCGGACACCTCGCGGTCCGACTCCTTCTGGAAGGTCAGCACCCGCGAATAGAAATCGATGGATCGGTCCATGTCGCCGACCGTCATCGCTACCGAATCGACTTCCGCCACGGGTGTTGTGGATTGCGCTGGCGTGGGGGTTGCGGCCGTCGCGGCTATCGCGGCCGTCGCGACGCCGAGCCACAGGGTCGCCAGGACCGTTGCCGCAAACTTACCCATGGACGCTCTCCAGGGACCGGGTCAGTGAGGTGGGTGCATCTCCACGTAATTCCTGTGCCAGAAGATCTCCAACGCGCAGGCCCCAGGCGTAGATGGTCAGGGAAGGGTTCACCCGGCTCGAGCGAGGCAACACGCTGCCGTCGACCACATGAAGTCCGGTCATTCCGTGGACTCGGCCACGGGCATCAACGACGGAGTCACGCGAGTTGGTCCCACACATCAACGATCCGCAGGCGTGCGCCGTGCCATTCAGGCCGACCCGGCGAGTGAAACTGACCAGACCGGCTCGCAGCAGCGTCTTCATGAAGGCACGCGTGAATCTGCGATGCTCCAACGCCGCTTCGGGCAGCCGCGATTCGTCGTAGTCGAGAACAGGGTTGGCATCTCCTTGCGCCTCGATCACCCGGTTCCGCGGATGGGAGCCGTCTTCGGTCTGGAGGAAGAAGCCGTACGCCCGCCGACCCAGTTCCCGACGCATGAATCCCGGGACCAGGCGCGGCACGAGAGTCGCAATGAGTTCGGCGTCGAAGCCGAGCGGTTGCACACTCGAGTGCGGAAACGCGGCGTGCGTGATCACTACCGTCTTGCGGATGAGGTCCGACATGGTTCGGGGTGCGAAACTGACCATGGCGGTGAGAAGGTGTAGTTTGAGCTGCGCTCCGATGTGCGCCGCCGCCGGCAGCAAAGACTCAAGCCTGTTATCGGCGACGTAGCGCGACAGCACGCGGGGTGAATGCAGCGCGCCGGCCGCCAGGAGTACGCGCGAGGCCCGGAATTCACGGCCGTCCGTAAGCCGCACACCCTGGATCGTCGTGGGGTCACCCGGCCGCCCGATGAGTTCGCGCACCTCGGAGTTGACGAACAGTGAGAACTGCGAGAGCGTTTTCAGGCGCGAGAGCAAAGACGCCTCCGCCTCACCCTTGAGATTCGCAACCGAGGCGAACCCGTCGAAGTGACTGGCCTCCCTGGTGTTCGTTCCAATGTTGCCGGCCAGGGCCAGCGGGATCGGCTGCCAGCGCCACCCGGTCCCGAACAACTTGAGGCGGCCCAGGATGCGGGCCAGGTCTGGCTCCATTGCGAACGTGCGCACGCCGAGAAGCTGTTCCGCCTCGGCGTAATACGGCTCGAGGTCACGCAGCCTGATGGGCCAGCCGGCGCAGCGATGCTCCGGGTCCGCGAGGAACTCGTGCTCGTCGAAGCGCAGGAGTGCCGCACCGTACCATTTCGTCTTTCCGCCGACGTTGAAATGCTCTTCGGGGGTCAGTTGCCGGCCGCGTCCGTCGCTCCAGCGCTCGCGACTGAGGAACTCGCCAGCATGCACGACACGCTGGATGTCGAGAGTGCGGCCATCGGCCGGGAGATGATCGCCCTTCTCCAGGAGCGCCACTTTGAGACCGGCGCTGGCCAGCCGGTAAGCGGCCGCGGCACCGCCGGCGCCGGAGCCGATGACCAGCGCATCATATGCGGGGAGATTCATGGCAATGGCCTCTCGATGTCAGTGGGTTCGTGCCCGCAATGAATGCAACGCACGTTGGAGGGATGCAGCAGCTTCGCGCAGCCGGTCGCGCGCGCACCGCGCATCAGCAGATGCAGTTGCGCCGCGGTCAGCATGCCGAGCAGCGGTGCCGACAAGTAGATCCAGAAGTGGTCCCACTGCATCGCAGGGGCTGCCGAGGCGAAACTGCGCGCCGGATTCATGCTCATACCTGACAGAGGCGATTCGAAGCTGATGTACAGCGCGACGAGGATGCCCGCCGCGTAACCCGTCAGGGGCGCCAGTCGCGCAGTGCTCGACAAGCTCAGCACGACCCACATGAGCAGAGCGGAGATGATCACTTCGGCGGTGAAGGCGACCCAGGGACCGTGTTCGCCGGGCAGGGTCGTCGCATAGCTCACCGGCGCATCGGTAAATGCGGAGCCGAACAGCGCCGCGACGATCAGGACTCCAGCCGTCCCGCCAACGAACTGGGCGGCAATGAAGCAGGCCGCGTCCCAACCGCGGGTCTTGCCCAGGCGCAGGAATGTGAGCGTCACCGCGGGATTCATGTGCGCACCGGAACGCTTGCCCCAGGGTGAATGGATCAGGGCGATGGCCGTCAGGCCCATCGCGAGCCCCGCGGCAGCATTGCGCAGGGACTCCGGAATGACATCCCGAACGGGCGATGCGGGCGCGCCCAGCAATGTCGCCACGATGCCAGCCGAGATCATGAAGGTGCCCAGCGCCCACGCTTCGATGAGGTATTCCGGCCAGTGCGTGCGCCAGGCGTCTCGTGCTCCCACGATCAGCCCCCCGTCTCGAATCCGGGATAGAGCGTCATTCCGCCGTCCACGAACAGGCTGATGCCGTGTACATAGTCGGCGTAGTCGGAGGCGAGCCAGACGGCCGCGCGGCCGATCTCCTCGGCCTCGCCGATCCGCTTGTAGGGAATCAGCTTCATCAGCTCCTGGTAGGCGTCCGGTGTATCCCACGCGGCCATGTTGATCGGTGTGCGGATCGCACCCGGACAGATCGAGTTGACGCGGATGCGGTAGGGGGCAACCTCCTGGGCCAGGCTCTTCATCAGCAGCATCACGCCACCCTTGGACGCGGCGTAGTTGACGTGACCCGCCCACGGGATCACTTCGTGAACGGAGCTGATGCACAGGATCTTGCCAGCCGAACAGGACACGTCCGGTCGTACGCCGCGCCGCCGGAATTCCCGAACCGCTTCGCGCGAGCACAGGAACTGACCGGTCAGATTCACTCCGATGACGCGGTTCCATTGCGCGAGAGTGAGTTCGTGGAACGGGGCATCCTGCTGCAGGCCGGCGTTGTTGACGAGCAGGTCGATGGTGCCGAACTCACCCAGCATCTTGCCGAACATGTCGAGCACCTGGTCTTCGTCCGCGACGTCACCACGGATGGCCATGGCCCGTACGCCCTTCGCGCGAATCTCGGCGACGACGGCTTGCGCCTTGTCCTCGCCCGAGACGTAGTTGATGACGACGTCGGCCCCCGCATCTGCCAGGGACAGGGCGATAGCCCGACCGATGCCGGAGCTTGCCCCGGTCACGAGAGCCTTCTGACCCAGCAGCAGGGGTTGCGGTGGCACCCGGGGCATCACCGGCTGCGGCAAGTGGGCATAGCGGACAGGGGCATTCATGGGGTTTCTCCGGAAAGCGGGTAGGTGGAATTCATGACTTGAGTTCGGTTGCCGCATAGCGCGGCATCAGCAATTTCGCCACCAGGCCGGTCCATCCGGTCTGATGAGAGGCGCCGACGCCGCGACCGCTGTCGCCGTGGAAGTACTCGTAGAACAACACGTAGTCGCGGAAGTTAGGGTCGCTCTGAAGCCGCGGATGGTGTGCGTATTCGGGGCGCTGCCCGTCGGCATCCGCGAGAAAAATGCGCGTCAGGCGTGTTGCGATCTCGTTTGCCGCTTCGTTCAGCGTGACGAAGCGGCCCGAGCCCGTCGGGCATTCGATGCGGAATTCATCACCGTAGTAGTGATGGAACTTCTGCAGGGATTCGATGATGAGGAAGTTGACCGGAAACCAGATCGGCCCGCGCCAGTTCGAATTGCCGCCGAACAGGCCGCTGTCGGACTCGGCAGGCTGATAGCGCACGGTGAGATCCATCCCGTTGTGTCGATAGACGTAGGGGTTCTCCGCGTGCGTGCGCGACAGGGCGCGGATACCGTATGGTGACAGGAACTCGGTCTCATCCAGCATCCGCTTGAGCAGGCGCTTCATGCGGTGGCCGCGCAGCAGCGACAGCAATCGCCGGTGGCCGCGCCCTTCCTCGTTCCAGTGGGACACCAGTGCCGCCAGATCCGGGCGGTACTTCAGGAACCACTCCAGCCGGCGCTTGAAGTCGGGAACCTTGTCCAGCAGTTCCGGTTCCAGCGTCTCGACGGCGAACAGCGGGATGAGACCCACCATCGAACGGATGCGCAGCGACTGAGTGTCGCCGTCAGGCAGGTGCAGCACGTCGTAGAAGAACTCATCCCGCTCGTCCCACAGACCGACCCCGGATTCCATGCCACCGATGTGGTTCATGGCCTCGGCGATGTGCAGGAAGTGCTCGAAGAACTTGGTGGCGATGTCCTCGTAGACGCGATTGTGCTGTGCCAGCTCAAGCGCGATGCGCATCAGGTTGAGCGCATACATGGCCATCCAGCTCGTGCCGTCGGCCTGATCGATGTGGCCGCCGGTCGGCAGCTGGCTGCTGCGGTCGAACACGCCGATGTTGTCCAGCCCCAGGAAGCCACCCTGGAATACGTTCCGCCCCTCCGCATCCTTGCGGTTGACCCACCAGGTGAAGTTGAGCATCAGCTTGTGGAGGATGCGCTCGAGGAACTGCAGGTCCCCGCTGCCCCCGCGGCGCTTGCGATCGATCTGGAACACGCGCCAGGCGGCCCAGGCATGCACGGGCGGATTGACGTCGCCGAACGCCCATTCGTACGCAGGCATCTGGCCGTTGGGATGCATGTACCACTCGCGCGTGAGCAGGATGAGCTGCTCCTTGGCGAATCCCGGATCCAGGTGCGCGAGGGGTATGCAGTGGAACGCCAGATCCCAGGCCGCATACCAGGGGTATTCCCACTTGTCCGGCATGGAAATGATGTCGGCGTTGTTCAGGTGCCGCCAGTCGCGGTTGCGGCCCTGCTTGCGGCCCTGCGGCGGCGCGGGGTGGTTGGGATCGCCTTCCAGCCATCGCGGCACATCGAAATGGAAGAACTGCTTGCTCCAGATCATTCCGGCGAAGGCCTGACGCTGCACGCGTCGCGCGTCGGCGCTCTCGACACCTTCCTGGACATGCGCATAGAAATCGTCCGCTTCGCGGATCCGGGTCGCGAACACAGCGTCGAAGTCCCGGAATGCATCCGGGCCCGCCTGCTTCGTCAGCCGGATCCTGATCTGGTGACGACCGCCCGCGGCGATCTGCACCGCATGCCAGAACGCGGCCTTCGTACCGGTGCCGTGCGGATTGACGGCATCGGTCTGGCCTCGCACGACGCGCTCATGAAAGGCATCCTTCCAGTACCCGCTGCGTGAACTGTCATTCCACAGCCGCACCGGGTTGGAATCGTTGTCGCAGAACAGCACTTCGCCCGGAGCGGGGTCGCTGTACAGGACATAGCGGCCGAGGCGCGGATGCTCCGCTTCGATCCCCGCGGCCTTGCCCTGTCGTAACACCGGGCGGGTCCGGTTCGGCTTCCAGCTCCAGGTGTTGCGGAACCAGATCTGCGGCAGCACGTGGATGGTGGCAGCTTCGGGGCCTCGGTTCTCGATCGTGACTCGCATCAGGATGTCATCGACATCCGCTTGTGCGTATTCGACGAACACGTCGAAGTAGCGGTTCTCATCGAACAGGTTCGTGTCGATGATTTCGTGTTCGGGCAGCCCGATACCCCGCCGCCGGCTTTCCTCGACCAGTGTCGCGTACGGAAACTCGCCCTGCGGATACTTGTAGAGCATCTTCAGGTAGGAGTGCGTAGGCGTGGCGTCCAGGTAGTAGTAGAGCTCCTTGACGTCCTCGCCGTGGTTGCCCTCGCCGTTGGTCAGTCCAAACATCCGTTCCTTCAGGATCGGATCGCGGGTGTTCCACAGTGCGAGCGACAGGCACAGACGCTGCTGGGAATCGGAGAAGCCAGCGATGCCGTCCTCGCCCCAGCGATACGCCCGGCTGCGCGCGTGGTCGTGGGGGAAGTAGTCCCACGCGTTGCCGTGCGGGCTGTAGTCCTCACGCACGGTGCCCCACTGACGCTCCGAGAGGTAGGGACCCCACTTCTTCCAGCCTTCACCGGCCGGATACGGCGTCTCGAGTCGATCGAGTTCAGCGCGCTTGTTCATTGAACGCTCCGGAGAAAATGCCACGCCCGCAGGGTTTCCGAGACACTCCAGGCCTGGGCGAAGCAGCCTCGTGGTGTGTGGGGCGAACTGCCGTCGAGGATCTCGCTGATGGTTCCAAGGCAACCCTCGCCAAGATGGGCGGCAATGGCAGCCAGCAGCCGCATGGCGTGGTTACGGTCCCGGTAAACGTGCCAGTGCGCGAGCACGAATGGGCCGAGCAACCAGCTCCACACCGTGCCCTGGTGATAGACGGCGTCACGTTCGGCCGGGCCGCCCTGATAGATCCCGGCATAACGGGAATCGCGCGGGCTCAGACTGCGAAGTCCGACGGGTGTCAGCAATTCGCGCGCGCAGGTATCCACGACGGCGCGGGCGCGATCTGCATCCAGCAGGCCGGTGCCGAGCGCCACGGCGAAGATCTGATTGGGGCGCAGGCTCGTGTCCACACGCCGACCGCGCGCATCGGTGGGCCCATCCGGACCATCAACGACGTCATACAGGTAGCCCCCTTCCTCGAACCAGAAGGTCGGGCCGAAGTTGTGCGCGACCCGGGCCGCCGCGCTTGCCAGATCCGTGGCGCCGGCGGTGTCCCCGATGAGCGCCGCCCATTGCGCCATCCGCGTCAGCGCGAAATGCCACAGCGCGTTGATCTCCACAGCCTTGCCGCTTCGGGGCGTGACCACCCAGTCGCCGACCTTGGCATCCATCCAGGTGAGCTGCACTCCGGGCTCGCCCGCGCGCAGCAGACCGTCCGCCGGATCGACCTTGATCGAGTAGCGCGTGCCGCGCCGATGCCACGAGATGATGTCCTTCAGCGTCGGATAGAGATCACGCAGCAGGTCCTGGTCATCGGTTGCGTCCAGGTAGGAGGCGACCGCGTGGAAGTACCAGAGGCCCGCATCGACGGTGTTGTATTCCGGTGCCTCGCCTCCGTCGGGGAAGCGATTCGGCAGCATCCCCTGACTGGTGTGGCGCGCGAAGGTGCGCAGGATTGCTGCCGCGTCCGCGGTCCGTCCGGAAGCCAGCGCCAGACCAGGGAGGGCGATCATGGTGTCCCGGCCCCAGTCGCTGAACCAGGGATAACCGGCGATCACAGTCTTCTCCTCCAGACGCGCCGTGCCGTGTGCATCGACTGCCGCCCGGCCGACGATGAACTGGTCTGCCGCCAGAGTCAGTTGGCGCACCCAGTCAGGTGTGTCGGTGGGAAGCGCCCCGAGCAGCGACTGCTTGCGTTCCACACTGCGAGCAAGGACGTGCGCCGGATCCTCGGCAGAGAGATCTTCCGCAGAGGCGGTGCAGGTCACGGCCTCACCCGGTGCCAGCCGGACCCGGAACACGCCGGGCCGGAACAGATCCTCCGTGGCGTCCAGTCCGCGCTCGGCCTCCTCACGGTGCCGGAAGGACCAGTACCAGTCAGGTGCCGCCGAGAACTCCCCGCGGTCGGCCAGGACCCGATAGCTTCGGGCCCCGGCGAATGCGGTGATGCGGCAGCCGCAGCGCTCGAGCCCGATCTCCAGCGGCCAGCCGCCGCGCGTGTGCGAGTGATAGTCCCGGTACGTGCACAGCGGGGTGAGCTCCAGATCCACCGGGGCGCTGCCGGCGACCAGGCTGAAACTGGCATACGCGGTATTCTGTCCATCCGCCATCCAGATCCGCTGCTCCAGCACCGCATCGTTGAAAGCGTAGGTCCAGACCGGCACCTGTTGCTCGAGCCTGAATCCGCTCAGCAGTTCGAATCCGCGCGGGCTGAGAGTGCCGTCCGCGAACTCATTGCAGCCGAGCGCGTGATACTCACCGCGATAGGCAGCGCCAGCCTCGATCTTCGCGACCATCAACACGCGCTCCACCGGCGGGCGCAACGAGGCGACCAGCAGTCCGTGATAGCGCCGGGTGTTGGCCTGGGAGACCGTCCCGGAAGCGAACCCACCGATGCCGTTGGTCACGAGCCATTCACGGCTGAGCGCCTGGGTGGCATGCGTGATGGTCGAGCGGGACAGAATCATGGCCGGATCCCCGGGATCTGCAGGTCGATGCGGTACAGGGCACTGCGCGCGCACAGGTACAGCGTGCGACCGTCCGAGCCGCCCCAGGCAAAGTTGTGGACCGGGCGCGGTGCAGTGATCGTGCCCAGATGGTGTCCACGGGCATCGAATATCCACACTCCGCCGGGCGCGGACAGATACAGGTTGCCGCGGACGTCGGCCTTCATTCCGTCGAGCGCGTCCTCACCGGCAATCTGTTTGGTCAGATCGATGAAGATCTCACCGCGCCCCACGGTGCCGTCGCGGTGGACGGGATACCGGGTCACGGTCTTGGCCGCCGGATCCCAGTTGCTGACATACAGGTACTTCTCGTCCGGGGAGAAGACGATTCCGTTGGGTCCCTTCAGATCACGCGTCAGCAGCCGCAGGCGACCGGATTTCCACAGGTACACGCCGCTGAACGGCAATTCCTTGCGCGGGTCGTCGAAGAAGCGCGGCAGGCCGAATGGAGGGTCGGTGAAGTAGAGGGCCCCGTCCGATCGGTACACCAGATCGTTCGGGCTGTTGAGACGCTTGCCTTCGTAGCGGTCGGCGAGGACGGTAAGGCTGCCGTCATGCTCCAGGCGCGTCACACGGTGACGACCGTGCTCATTGATCGTCAAACGCCCTTGGCTATCCAGCGTCAGGCCGTTGGACCCGGGCTGGCCGTATTCGGCGATATCGGCGCCATCGTAGCCGCTCCTGTCGCGGAATACGGTCAGCGGCTCGCCTTCGTGCAGCCGGTAGATGGTGTTGTGATTCGGATCGCTGAAGAGCAGCACCTGCTGGTCTCGCAGCCAGATCGGTCCTTCGGTGAACTGGAATCCTTCGGCGACCTTGTAGAGCTTGGCGTTGGGCGGGACGATCGCATCAATGGCCGGATCGTCGCGCTCTACCTGGACGTTGACCTCATGAGGTTCGACGGCAACCGGCGTCGCCAGCCCGGCCGCGAATTCCAGGCGCGCCTCGCGCACGAAAATGTAGTTGGTCGGCGCATCCGAGATGGGACCGTTCATGCCGAAGATCGCCAGCTGAATGGTCTGCCCCGGCTTCACGTGCCGGCCGATCAGCACCCGGTTGGGCGCGTTCCAGCCCGCCACCACGGAACCACCCTGTTGGCCGTAGGTGCGATCGAGTTCTCCGTCGACCCACACCTCCGCATAGTCGTCCAGTCGGGTCACGAACCACACGGATGCACCGCTCGGGTCGAATGTTCCGATCTTCGTGGGGATGGTCACGGCGATGCGGTACCAGTTGAAGGAGACACGGCCGGTACCGCGGCGGGCGCTCAGCGTCGTCGGCTGAATGGTTTCCCAGCCGGTGTCGTCAAAGTCGGCGCGTCCCGCATGGGGAACGATGTCATGTGTGTTGATGGCGACCCCGGTCGGTTGCCCGGCAGAGTCGGGTGCCCGAAACGAGGTTTCCACGATGGACGCATCGCTGTAGCGCCAGGCGCCGTTTACGGCGGCGACACCGGCCGTGGTCGTCAGGTCGATCATCGCCTCAACGCCCGCGGGCCGTTCCGCTGACGACGCGGTCGTGAGCGACGATGAAGACGATGAACTTGCGTCATCGGCATGGGTGATGGTGGAGGCGCCAAGCAGCATCCATCCGATCGCACCGACAGCCAGCGCCCGTTGGAAACTCAGCGCGGATCTGTATCCCGGCGCAAGTTGCGCACCGCCTGAATGTCCTGCCAGGTTGCGTATGAAACGAGTGATGGCACGGTTCATGATTGCCGGTCCGTGGAGGAGGTCGTGGAGGACTTGATCACGTAGTAGCGGAACGGCGTGTGGACCACCTTGAACCAGTGGGGCGTGTTTGCCGGAATGGTCAGGACGTCGCCGGCGGCGATTTCATTGACGGTGCCGCCATCGATTGCCGTGCCACGCGTCTCTCCCGAGGACACGTCACGCGGTTCGACGATCCGGCCACCGGTGATGACCGTGGCCGAACCCTGCAGCACATAGAAGATGTCGGTATCGGCCCTGTGCAATTCGGCCTGGCCCGGTCCATCGCGGCGACTGGCGTTGACGCTGTATCCGGGTCCCGCGACGAGCTGGTCACCGGTCGCACCATGAGAAAATGATGCGGCCACGTCCGCAGCGAGTACGTGATTGACCGAGGGAGTGATCGCGGCAGTCCGTTCCTGCAGGACCGCAGCGCCGGCCATGGCGACCTCTTCGTCCTGCTGTGCGCTCGCAGCGCCACTGACACCGATACCGCCGACGATGTCCTTTCCGGCGACGATCGGCACACCTCCCTGCAGGGGCGTGAACCAGGTGACGCCCGCGACCGGGATCATCGCAGCGCGCCCCTTGTTGATCGTTTCCTCGATTCCGCGCGTCGGTCGTTTGAAGGCCACGGCCGTCCGTGCCTTGCCTATCGAGATGTCGGAGCCGGCCGCGAAAGTTCCGTCCAGGCGTTCCAGATAAATCGTGTGTCCACCTGCATCCACGATGGCAACGGAGGCGCCAGGCGCGTTGTGAGCCTGGGCATAAGCGATTGCCGCGGCGGCAACGCGCTTGGCGCCCTCAAGTGTCAGCGTGGGCTGGTTGGCAACATCGGTGCTGGTTGCGGCCTGCGCCGCACCCAGAGAAAGACAGACTGTCAGGATCAGGCATTTCATGGGGTGGAACCTCGGATGGAAAGTCCAAGTCGCGCGTGCTGCGCGGCCAGATTGATGAATGCGGGTCCGGGAAACAGACCTGGTGTCGGGTCATGGGCGCGGCCGCTGACGTCGCGATTGAGGCGGCGGAGCGTCTCAGCGACGCGCTTGGGAGTGCCGAGGTCGCTCCAGCCGCAGGCGGCTGCAGCGACGACTCGCAACAGATGTTCGGCGCCTTGCATGATGGCGCGCGAGAAATCCATTTCCGGAAGTCGCTCGTAGAGCTCTTCCAGGGCCTTCACCGGATGCGGTCGGGCCAGGGCAGTCTCCATGTCCTCGACGCTGGCGGCCATCCGCTCGCGCAGCAGACCGAGCAGCGCGGTGCCGCTCGCGGCGAAGATGAAGCTGTTCCACAAGGCGCCCTGAGCGATCAACTCACAGGCCAGTCGCTGGTGCGGCTTTTCGACGAAGCGCTCCACCGCATGACTGCCGCAGGAGTCGGAAGGACCCGGAACGATGTAGCCCAATTCGGGATCGGGTTCGTCCGGCTCGATCCCGCACAGGACCAGCCCCTCGGTATGAGACCCGAGCAGCCGGGTCATCGCGCGCAGGCTGGAAGCCAGTGCGGGCTCATCCCGCACGTAATGGTCGGCGGGCAGGAAGATGATCTGCGCGAAGGGATCGCGCTCGAGAATGGACAGTACCGTCAGCAGCACGCCGTTTGCGGTGCCGCGATTGGACGGTTGCACAACGACGTTCCGAGCAGGCCACGACCACAGAGCGCGGCGCCAGAATCGGCGGTGTTGTTGGGCAACGATGATGCAGGTGCGATCACGCGGGACGATGCGCTGCGCCCGTACGAGCGCATCGCCAAGAAGTGAGCGCCCGCCATTCAGGGAGCAGAACTGCTTGGGTACCGGGTTGCCGCACGCATCAGTAGTGAGAGTGGCGAGGCGCGAGCCGCTGCCCGCTGCCAGTACCACGGCCCAGAGGTTCCGATGTGAATTCATCGCGAGACTCCGCGGGGCAGGGCGCGGCCCAGGCGGTTCCAGGAGAACCCGCGCGCCGCGCGCGTGCGCCAGCGCGAATGCTCGAGCGCCTGAGTCGCGGCGAGAGCCACCGGATACCAGGTGGGTCTGGTGCGCAGGCCCTGCAGGCCGGGTTCGGGATCGAAATGCAGTAGCGGATCGGATCTGCTGTTCACGGCATCTGCTCCGGCTGGCGCCAACGTGACAGGACCTCGGTGAGTCAGGTCACGCTGGCGCCGCACTTTCACTTGGTTGGGGTGGGGTCCTTCACCTTGACGACGCGGCCGCCGGCGATGCGCTCGCAGGTGCCCTTCGGCAAATAGATCCAGGCCTCGGCCATGGCGTCCGCGCTGGCATGTCCGTGGCAGGCGTTGGTGCTGGTCGCGCAATCGTTCTTGCCGGCCTTGGCGATGCCCGCACACTGTTCCTGTCCATCATCGGCGGCGAACGCGCTGCTGGCGACGGCCACACCCGACAGGGCGAATACGCCGGCGATCGCGGCACGGATCAACGTGTCATGTTGTTTCATATCTGCTGGTTCCTCGTATGGTGTTGGTTGGTGCGACTCGCGGTCGCGCTCGGGACTGATAAAGCAATGGCCATGCCAGACGCCACGCCCGCGAACCGCGCTGCGTGCAAGTCGCGGAAGAATCAGGTGTTTGTGGCGTTCGGGGGAGTAGACCGGCGCGCGGCGCCGAAAATGGCACGGACCGTGTGCGCCACGCCGGCCGCAATCCGCTGCGGCGGGGCGCAGTCCGCTGCGGCGCTGGGGGCGGGAACGCCTGTCAGGTCGAGCCCGAAGTCGGCGCGGAAGTCAGAGCGGAAGTCAGAGCGGAAGTCAGAGCGGAAGTCGGGCCGGTCCGCTTCGGTCAGGGAGGGACCGGCCGCCGGACCCGGAGCCGTGGTGTTGAAGTCAGGACGCCGCTTCGTCCGGCAGGTAGTCGTCCCGGGTGATGCCCAGCTTCTTCATGCGGAAGCGCGTGGTGCTGGCATTCATGTTGAGGAGCCGGGCGGCGCCCTTCGGCCCTTCTATGACGCCACGGGTTCTCTTCAGCATGGCGATGATGTGGCTGCGTTCGATGGCCTGGATTGATTCGGGCTTCGGAGCGGAGTCGGCGGTGTCGGAGGCGGGAGTCGCTGCAATGTCACCCCGCGGGGCGGCTGAGGGTGCTGCCGGCGTCACCTGGCCCGCACCGGCACGGGCGGGCGGGCCCAGAGTCCAGTTGATCTCGAGGTCGGGTCCGTCGCTGAGCACCGCCGCGCGTTCGATAGTGTTCTGCAGATCACGGATATTGCCCGGCCACGCATGCTGTTGCAGCGCGACGAGGGTGTCCGGGGAGATGCGCGCAAATGCCTTGCCGAGCTTGCGTGCCATTCGGCGCATGAAGTGCTCTGCCAGGATCGCTATGTCCTCGCGGCGCTCGCGCAGCGGCGGCAGGTCGATCGGAAAGACATTCAGGCGGTAGAAGAGATCGGAGCGGAATCTGCCGGCGGCGCAATCCACCGTCAGATCGCGGTTGGTGGCCGCGACGACGCGCACGTCAACCTTGAGGGTTTTCGAACTGCCCACCGGCTCGAACTCCCGTTCCTGCAGGACGCGCAGGAGCTTCGCCTGTGTGTCGAGCGGCAACTCGCTGACTTCGTCGAGAAACAGGGTGCCGCCGTCGGCCAGCTCGAATCGTCCGACGCGCCGCTCGGTAGCGCCGGTGAAGGCTCCCTTCACATGCCCGAACAGTTCGCTTTCGACCAGGCCTGCGGAGATGGCGCTGCAATTGAGTTTGATCAGGGGCCTGTCCCGCCTGGGGCTGCCCTCGTGCACCGCTCTTGCGATGAGTTCCTTGCCGGTTCCCGTTTCACCGTGTATCAGCACCGTGGTGTCCGTCGGCGCCACGGCGGCCACCTGGCGCAACGCCGCTTGCAGGGCAGGGCTGGAACCAATGATCTCGCCCAGGTTCACCGCCTCGGCGATCTCCTGTTTGAGATAGCGATTCTCCTGTTGCAGCCGGCTCCTGAGACTTTCCACCTCCCTGAGTGCCGCGGACAGCTCCAGCGTGCGGGCGGCGACCCTGGATTCAAGATCACGGTTGGCCCGCTCCAGCTCGCATTCGAGCATCCGCCGGGCCAGATGGGTACGCACGCGTGCCAGCACCTCCTGGTATTGGAATGGCTTGGTCACATAGTCGTCCGCGCCGGCCTCGAACGCCCGTACCTTGTCCTGGGTATCGGCCAGGGCGGTCATGAAGATCACTGGCAGCTTGGCGAGCTGCGGCACCGCACGGATGCGCTGGCAGGTCTCGAACCCGTCGATCCCGGGCATCATGACATCCAGGAGCACCAGGTCCGGCTGCGCGTACTGGATCTGTTCCAGCGCGGTCTCGCCATCCGGCGCCACGCGCACCCGATAACCGGCCTGCGAGAGCGTCTCGAGCAGAAAGCCAATGTTGGCTCGGGTATCGTCGACGACCAGGATGGAGGGCTGCAGGGATTCCTTCATGCGTGACCGGACCTCGCGCTCTGCAGGACACTGCGCACGCCCTTCATGTCGAACTCGCGCGCCAGTCGCTGCACCTCGAG
>Ga0335070_10000799_pt1 | contig 35946 bp, 32 predicted proteins | sample Lox_Sample_13_FD_206722 | JGI IMG/M metagenome (GOLD analysis project Ga0335070, IMG submission 206722) | Soil microbial communities from Loxahatchee National Wildlife Refuge, Florida, United States - Lox_Sample_1.3 | ecosystem: Environmental > Terrestrial > Soil > Wetlands | place: USA... | reverse complement strand
CTCCACCACTTTGGCATCGCCGACAAGGGTGACACCCTTCTTCCTGAACCAGTAGAAGAGGCGCGTCTTCCTCTCGGGATAGAGGCCGTCGCCCAGCCCTGTTCCCATGTCAACGATGGTCACCTTTCTGCCGCGCTTCGTGAGGTATTCACCGAGCTGGCAACCCTGGATGGCACCGCCGAGGATGACCACGTCCTTGCCCACGGGCATCCACATCTTGGTGAGGGTGCGCAGCTTCTTGGGGCCGAAGGTCTTGAGGAAAAACTTCAGGGTCCCGTACAGGTCCCCGCTCTTCGTCACGTTCTTGCCGTCGCTGCCGGGCACGGCCGGGTACACCGGTTCCCCGCCGACCGCAACCACCGCCACGTCTGGCTTCATTTCATCCAGGTCCGCAACAGTGAACTCACGGGAGAGATTGACCTTGACCTTCTCCTTCTTTATCTGGGCCTTGTAGAATTCGATGATCAGCGTTATGTCCTCGACATCGAAGCCCTTGACCAGCGCCGCTATCGGCAGCGCACCCCCAAGATAGCCCGACTTCTCGAAAAGGGTGACGTCGTTTCCACGATGTGCAGCCACACGAGCTGCCTGCATACCGGCCGGACCGCCGCCGATCACCACTACCTTTTTCTTCTTTCCCGCAGGGGCCATCTCATAGCTCTCGCGGCCGAAAGAAGCGTTGATGCGGCAGTGACGGGGCACGTTGTACGTCGAGGAGCAGTGGCCGCAATGGGTGCAGGGCTGGATGTCCCTCATCCTCCCTTCCCTGGCCTTGTTGGCGTACTCATGATCGGCGATAAAACGCCTCGTCATGCCGATGAAGTCCACCTTGCCTTGCTGCAGGATCATCTCACCCGTGTCGGCGGCAAGGCCACCCACCGTCATGATGGGTATGTTGACCACCTTCTTGACCGCCGCTGCAACAGGCACGTTGACGAGTGGCCCCTTGTAGCTCCATTCGAGCTCCTTCGGGAACTGCTCGATGGGTATGTGTGGCTCGGGATAGAACATGTTGTCCGCGTGAGAAGAGCCCCAGTGCATACCATCCCAGTGGGACCGCACCTGCAGGGAATTTACCCCAGCCTCCTCCAGCATCTTGGCGGTGGCGATCGCTTCTTCAACGGTGATGCCCAAGTCCCCAACGCCAAATTCATAGCCGTTCATGAGCACCTGGACAGGGAAGTCCTGTCCCGCCCTCTTCTTGACCTCTTTGATGACCTCTCGCAAGAAGCGCATTCGGTTCCTGATGTCCCGACCGCCATATTGGTCATCGCGCCTGTTCCAGAAGCGGGATAGGAATGTATGAAAGAGGTGATCTGCGCCCGCGTGGACTTCTACCCCGTCGAAGCCGGCTTTTCGAGCCCGCTCCGCTGCCTTGCCGTACCGTTCGACCAGTTCCTGGATCTCGTCGACGGTAAGCGCGTGGGGCGGCTCGTCCTCATGGACGTCGAACTCCGATTTCATTGTCACTGCGGAGGCGGCCACTGCGGCTGCCCCCATGTTGTAAATAGCGCCCCATGGACCCCGATGGTAAAACTGCACGAAGGTCGGGCACTCGTATTGATGTATGGTATCGGTGAGCTCCCTGACATTGTCTATATACTTGTCGTTGTCGAGGCGAAAACGGCGGTCCCCTTCTTCCATCAGCGGCCACTCCATGGCCGGCGTCTCGACGATCACCAGACCCGCGCCGCCCTTTGCCAAGGCGCCATAGAAGGCCTTCGCAAGGTCACCGACCCGCTTCTCCCCCGATTCGAAGAGGTATGTCTGGTTCGCTGTTTTCACGAGCCTGTTCTTCAGCTTCACCCCGCCGATGCTGCCGGACGTGAACAGTTTTTCGAACTTCCTCCTTGCCATCACCATCCTCCTGTGTATGGAACAAAGTAACCGGGATGAATGGATACCGTACATCCCGGAGCCGCAAGGATCATCCAAGGAATACAGAAAGAATTGGTCGAGGCTGATTCAAAAGATAGATGAGGTCGATCCCCTAACGTGCCCCAAATGTAATTCTCTCCTTCCTCTCCATGCCGTTTCTCTTTTTATGCCACATGCAAAACATGAGTTCAAGTAAGAACGGGGGATTTCTTTCTTAGGTCGTAAGAGGTCGCTCAGGAGGAGGCTTTATGTAGAAACGATGAACACTGAGTGGATAATCGAGGCAAAATGCCAGCATAAAGAAAGCTTAACTCTGCTATATATCTTTTGTTTTCAGACTATTGAAAATGTTTCAATTTCATTCTTATATGTTGAATCCCCATGCATGATTTCAAACGAAAATCTTCGATTCCTAAAACCTGCCTCGATTGTAGATAAGGAGATGCTATTTTCAATTCCTTCAGCGATTAAACCTTTATACCCCGGAATTAATCTTAACTTTTCGCAAAAAGTTCAAATCGAATCTCCCCCCTCATATTCTCGGATTTTAAAATCTGATTGTGGTTTTCCCTTCTGTTTGATATAGAATTTAAATCACATGCTACGACGGCACGTCGTCCGAGGAAGGGGAAGGCTAGTGAAAAGCTATCGCAAGGAACTCTGGTTTGAAGTGCCGACACGGCGGGCCTTCATCAATATTACCTCCAAGGTTGAGGCATGTCTTAAAGAAAGTAATATCAAAGAGGGACTGGTACTGGTTAATGCCATGCACATCACAGCTTCTGTCTTCGTCAATGACGATGAATCCGGCCTTCACCATGACTTCGAGGTCTGGCTTGAGAAACTTGCTCCCCATGGGCCTGTTAAACAGTATCGCCACAATGTGGGTGAGGATAATGCCGACGCCCATTTGAAGCGGCAAGTGATGGGGAGAGAAGTGGTCGTGGCGGTCACGGAGGGGAAATTCGATTTCGGTCCGTGGGAGCAGATTTTTTACGGTGAATTTGACGGCAGACGAAGAAAAAGGGTTCTTGTCAAGATCATCGGGGAATAAAGATGGTGGGTTGGAACCAATCCAACAATCAGACCAAACTTGTTTGAGCCAAGAATTTATGATCGCTCTATTCCGGCCATAGGGGACCCGCCCGTGTTCCGTGATACCCCTTCCAGTTGGTATTCACTTCAACATCAGGCACGGCTTTCGCTTCTTTCTTAGATGAAATAGTAAAACCGAGAAATTGGTTTGTCCGCCTGGACCGATTGGATTTAGGAGGTCTGCTAGGCAACAGTGTTACCGTTAACACAGAGTTCAATGTTATCGTTAACATAATTGATCTACCTGTACAATATATGCCATATAACTATATGAAATAGTTAATGAATAAAATAATAATTCATTTTGTTAAAAAATTCACTTTTTTCTTGAAATTTTAATTTCTTGGTTCTATAATAATTGTCAATTTTTAGCCTGGAATGGGAAATCAAATAAAAATATATAAAGCGAAATAATACACAACGCTTTAGCGTTTAAACCAAAGGAGGGAGGAAATATGGAAGGAGAAAAACTTGCAAACCCGGCACCACTAGGTTTAATGGGGTTTGGAACAACGACCGTGCTGCTCAACATTCACAATGCTGGCTTTTTCCCGATCGGATCGTTGATACTGGCAATGGGAATATTCTACGGTGGAATCGCCCAGATCATTGCCGGGATTCTTGAATTTAAGAAAGGCAATACATTTGGGCTTACCGCTTTCGCTTCTTTCGGTTCTTTCTGGCTGACCCTGGTTTTTATTATTGTGTTCAAAGATCTCCCTGGGAATTCGCCAGCCTTCATGGGATGGTATCTTTTTGTTTGGGGGGTCTTCACCTTTTTCATGTGGATAGGTACATTTGGGAAGAACAGAGTCCTTCAGTTCATCTTTCTTTCGTTATTCATTCTCTTTTGGCTTCTCTCAATACGCGACTGGACAGGTAGTGCGGCCATCGGCACCATTGCGGGGTACGAAGGAATCATCTGCGGCGCCTCTGCAATCTATCTCGCGATGGCAGAGGTCATCAATGAATCTTTCGGAAGAAAAGTTCTTCCTATCGGGGAACCCACGGTCGTTAAATAATCGTCGCGTTTCTTTCATGACTTTCTTTGCCTCCGGGATACCGTGGAGGATTATCAGCAACGGAAAGTAAACTCGCTCTCTAAGAGTTTACCCTGCATTTTCTTTAAAGAGGACCCCTTAAGAAAGCCCCGTTTCGGGGCTTTTTTATTTGGTCTCCGGCGGGGCGTTGATTCCTCGACCGGAGTTCATGTAGAATTAATTCATTCCTGGAGCAGAAGGACTCCCCGGTTTTAACAGGAGAGGATGAATGCGCCAGCCTCTGGCGGGGATGTCGCTCGATTCGGGCGTTAGTCAGGGGCCACGGGCTTTGTCCGTGGGGCTCCACAACAGAAGAAGAATTCAAGAGTTAAGGGAGTGGTGAGAGGAGAGGCCGATGGCAAAAGATCTAAAACGGACGCCGCTTTATTCCTGGCACAAGGAACACGGCGGGCAAATGGTTGAGTTTGCCGGCTGGGAAATGCCCGTTGCTTACCAACCGGGCATCGTTGAAGAGCATCTGAAAACAAGGAAATTCGGCGGGCTGTTCGATATCTCCCACATGGGACGTTTTTTAGTTCGCGGGATAGACGCCGTTCCTTTTATGCAGCAAGTCCTGACAAACAATGTGACGGCCCTTGATCCCGGCGTGGCCCAGTACACATTGATTCAGAATGAAGAAGGAGGGTCGATTGACGACGCTTACGTTTATCGACTGGAGGAAGGGTATCCTTCGCTGGAAACAAATTATCTCCTCGTTGTGAATGCGGCAAACAAGGAAAAAGATTGGGATTGGTTTCTCCATCACAAGGGACGGTACAAGAATGTACTGATTGACGACAAAACGGACGAAATCGGAATGATTGCGCTCCAGGGTCCTCATGCCCGGAGAGTTTTGGAAAAGATTCTTTTAGAAGATCACACAAAACTTCCTGACCCCTGGAGGAATCGCTTAAGGGTGTGTCAGTTAGAGGGAGAGCATGTCCTCATCACGATCTCAAGAACAGGATATACGGGGGAACCGATCTGTTTCGAATTATTTCTGCCGGCGGAGAAGTTGAGGCTCATCTGGGAAAAGATCCTCAACACCGGAGAGGAAGAGGGGATTGTTCCGGTGGGTTTAGGGGCGAGGGATACCCTGAGGTTGGAAGGAGGTCTTCCCCTTTATGGTCATGAGCTGGGGCGAGATGCACAGGGAATAGATATTCCGATTTATGCCGTACCGTCCGCAGCAAGACTGGCCATGAGTTTCTCTCCTTCAAAAGGAGAATTCATCGGAAGGGAGATCCTGAAAAGGCAATTTGAAGAGATGACGGCGAGGGAGAGCGGAAAGGCTTTACCCCCGAAAGAGAGACAGTTGGTTCCCAAAAGAATATTCCCGATCACCGTCAGCGGTCAGGGGATTGCCAGGCAGGGGGATGAGGTTTCTGTCAAGGGGAAACCGGTTGGACATGTGACGAGCGGAACGATGGTTCCCTATTGGGTCTTCTCTGATCGGGGAATCCTTTCGGAACCTACCGATGAAAAAAGAATGAGATCGATTGCCCTCGCTTATATCGATTCAGATTTAAAGCAGGGGCAGAAGGTCGAGATGTCACACCGGGGGAAGAAGTTTGAAGGGGTGATCGTGGAAAGGCATCTCTCCAGCGAGGCTCCGCCGTACTCCCATCCCATTCTGATCCAGGAGCCAAGGAAGAGAGAGGTTCCGACAGAGAGCTTGAGGGATTCGGCGGCGAAGTTGGTCCGCCGTGTGGCCGAAAATACCCGGTGGAGACAGCAAGAGACCATCAACCTCATCCCTTCTGAATCGACCCCTTCTCTCCTCGTGAGACTTCTTACGATTTCCGATCCTTCGGGCAGATACGCTGAACACCGGCTGATGAAAGCCTTCAAAGAAAGCGACGTCTTCTACTATCAGGGGACGAAGCTTATTGGAGAGATTGAGATCCTTGCTACGGAGGAGCTTCGACATTTCATCGGATGTTCAGAAGTGGAAGCAAGGGTGATCAGTGGCCAGATGGCCAATACGGCCGTTTTTAGCGGGATCGTAGATTACCTCAATCGCCTGGACCGGAGAAGTGAGCCTCGCCGGATCAAAAAGGTGATGAACCATCATCTCGGAAGGGGGGGGCATCTCAGCGCCCAACCCATGGGTGCGTTGAAAGACTTCATCGCCCATGATCCCACGACCGAGAGGCCGGCTACCATTCCCTTCCCGGTGTTGAAAGAAGATTTGTATCGGATCGATCTTCCAAAAGCGAAAGAATTGATCGGAGAGCATAAACCCGAATTGATCATCCTCGGGAAGAGCATGGTCATTTATAAAGAGCCGTTGAAGGAAATCGCTGAAATGATCGCCTCTTTGAACCCCAGACCGATTCTCCTTTACGATATGGCCCATGTGTTGGGACTGATCGGGCCTCACTTTCAAGAGCCCTTCAAAGAAGGAGCTGACCTCGTCACCGGCTCCACCCATAAGACTCTTTTCGGACCTCAGCGAGGATTGATTGCAAGCAACATGTCAGAGGGAACGGAATTTGAAGAGCTCTGGGACGCCGTTGTCCGTCGGGTCTTTCCCGGGAGCGTGAGCAACCACCATCTGGGGACACTGGTCGGCCTCTTACTGGCTGCTTATGAAATGAATGCCTTCAAATCGGATTATCAGAAGGCGGTCGTCTCCAACGCCAAGGCCTTTGCCCGTGCCCTCAAGGATCAGGGAATGATGGTGGAGGGGGATCCGAGGGTGGGTTATACGGAGACCCATCAGGTGATCGTCAGGGTGGGCTATGGAAAGGGCCCGTGGGTCGCCGAAGAGTTGGAAGAGAATAATATCATTGCTAATTATCAGAGTGCCCCCGACGACGAAGCCTTTACGACGGCAAGTTGCCTGAGGATGGGTGTTCAGGAGATGACCCGATTTGGGATGACAGAGGACGACTTTGCTCAGTTAGCAGAATATCTGGGCCAGGTCATTCTGAAAGGCCGCCCTGTGGCCAAAGAGGTGTCTCAATTCAGAAAGAAATTTACGGAGATGAAATATTGTTTGCCCGAGGCTGAGGCTCGCTCCCTGGTTGGAGAACTCCTGAAGGCCCTCGAGTCATAAAGGTATGAAATGCGCGCCCAGCCCTTTGGCCAAGGTTTTTTTCTGCACGCCCGACTGCCTTTTGGACGTTCTTCATAGAATGGGGTAATCCAAAATTAAATACAACTTTTTTCTTGACAATATACATAATTCACCTTATTTATTTCTTTACTCTCATTCAGTAACCTGTGTCTGGGTATTCTTGATAGCCCTTTACTGAAATTTCATAGGCGCCTTCGGAGGAGAAAGGACATGGATCAAGACACGAGTTCTCATATTAAAGATCTGATCGGAGCACTGTCCAGTTACAATGATCTAAGTCGGGTGGAAGCTCGTAAGGCACTCGTCGCCTTCGGAAGCCAAACGATTCCTTTCTTAGCCGAAGCCCTGAAGGATCCCAATTTCCTGCGCAGGTGGGAAGCAGCCAAAACCCTTGGCGAGATCGGAGATCCAAAGGCTGCCCCTATTCTGGTTAAAGCCCTGGAAGATGATAAGTTTGATGTCCGCTGGCTGGCGGCCAAGGGGCTGATCGACATGAACGTTAAGAGTTTGAAGCCCTTGTTCGAGGCCTTAATCGAACATGCAGATTCGGTCTTGCTCCGACAAGGGGCACACCATGTCCTTCATGACTTAGCCAAGGGAGAGTTAAGAATATACCTGGCGCCGGTCTTAATTTCCCTGGAGTGCATGGATTGTGCGGTTCAGGTTCCTCCCGTCGTTTCGCATACCCTGGATGACTTGACAAAGGCGGGAATAATTTAGGCTGCTGAAAAACGCCCATCTACTTCGTTCCCCTTATCCTTCGTCATTGCAGCGTACGTCCATGTACGCCTCATTCCTCAGAATTTCGGGAGCCTTGCATCTGGGCATTTTTGAGCAGCCTGAGAAATAATCACTTTTGCAGCAACTCTTACCGGCCTCATGGCCGTTCTTGTTTCGGTATTGAGGAGAGGGTCAATCTATCAGAAGCGAAGGGGAGGAGATCAGCCCGGACCCGGGGGTTTACGGCGTCTCTTTTCTGAGACCTTCAGCCTGGCTAAAGAGCGGCGCAGAGCGGCTTCAGCCGCGGCCGCATCTGCGGTCAGAGGTGCAGCCTTCATCGTTTCCTCAGCACGCTTCTTTGCTTCCTCAGCACGGGCAATATCAATTTCATCCACTCGTTCGCAGGCATCAGCTAGGATAATGACTTTATCAGGGCGCACTTCGAGAAAGCCGCCGCTGATAACAACATATTCTTCTTCCTTATCCTTTCGGATCATTAAATCGCCTGGCTGCAGCATGGTCATCAGGGGCGCATGATGAGGAAGAATGGCCAGTTGCCCCAGTACTCCCCAGGCGAGGACCGCGCTCACCTCATCAGAGAAGATCATTTTCTCGGCAGTCACAATTTCTAATTTGAAGGTTGCCACAATTACCCTTTCATTTTTTTGGCTTTCTCTACGGCCTCATCGATGGTACCGACAAGATAAAAAGCGCCCTCAGGAAGGTCGTCGTGATTTCCTTCTAAGATTTCCTTGAAGCCCCTCACCGTTTCTTTGATGGGGACGTACCTGCCCGGGGTCCCGGTAAATTGTTCAGCCACGTGAAACGGCTGAGAACAAAATCTCTGGATCTTTCTGGCCCTGGCCACCGTCAGCTTATCTTCCTGACTCAATTCTTCGATGCCCAAAATAGCGATGATATCCTGCAGTTCTTTATATCTCTGCAAGGTTGCTTGAACGCCGCGAGCAACCCGATAATGCTCCTCACCGACAATGAGAGGATCCAGGATTCGAGAAGTGGAAGCCAGGGGATCGACCGCGGGGTAAATCCCCAACTCAGCAATCGATCGCTCCAGGGCCACGACCGCGTCGAGGTGACCGTAGGTTGCCACAATACCCGGATCACTGTAATCGTCGGCCGGGACGTAGATGGCCTGGAAAGAGGTGATGGAACCTTTCTTCGTCGTGGTAATCCTTTCCTCCAGTTCGCCAACGTCCGTTCCCAGGGTGGGCTGATAACCGACGGCGGATGGCATGCGCCCCAGAAGGGCGGACAGCTCCATATTGGCCAGAACGTAACGATAGATGTTATCGACGAAGAGAAGCACATCTTGACCTTCGATATCCCGAAAATATTCTGCGACCGTGACACCGGTCAGGGCCACGCGGGAACGGACTCCCGGGCTTTCGTTCATCTGACCGAAGACCATCACCGTCTTGTCCATAACGCCCGATCGTTGCATTTCTAACCAGAGATCATTCCCCTCCCGGGATCTTTCACCGACCCCTGCAAAGACAGAAAACCCTCCATGCTCGGCAGCAATATTTCGAATGAGCTCCATGATAATGACGGTCTTACCGACTCCGGCACCCCCATAGGCACCGATCTTGCCACCCCTTGTAAAGGGCGTGATGAGATCCATTACCTTCAGCCCGGTCTCGAGCATTTGGGGAACGGTCTCCTGTTCTGTCAGGGGAGGGGGGGGACGGTGGATAGGCCATTTGTCCTCCGCTTTCACTTCACCCCGCCCGTCGATCGCTTCGCCAAAAACGTTAAACAACCTCCCCAAGGTTGCTCGTCCTACAGGCACCGAGATAGGCGTCCCCATATCAATGGCTTCAACTCCCCTTGCCAACCCATCGGTGGGGGTCAAAGCAACACCGCGCACCCAATTGTTGCCGATATGAGCCTGTACCTCCACAATGATTTTCGACTCCTTCAGGGGAAGGACGATGCCGTTATAGATGGCCGGCAACTCATTCTGAGGAAATTCCATATCGACCACGGTTCCGATCACTTGTACGACTTTCCCTTTTGCCATCTTTTGCTCCTCGGACATTTTTAATCCCCTCCTTCTCCCTCCCCCTTTAGAAAAGGAGGGGTGGGGAGGATTTATGTGGTTAAGGCTTCGGCCCCACCGCTGATATCACAGATCTCTTTGGTGATCATCTCCTGTCTTACTTTGTTCAATGATAATTTTAGATCTTTGATGAGATCCTCCGCATTGTCGCCCGCGTTTCTCATCGCTACCATCCGGGCAGATTGTTCACTGGCAATCAGCTCAAGAATCGCGTGATAGATTTCCATCTCTACGAAGCGGGGTAACAATTCGTTCAAAACCGAAAAAGGATCAGGTTCAAAAATATATTCCGCCACCTGTCCAGGAGGAAGCTTGGCTGGTTCAATCGGAAGCAGGGTTTGTATCGTCGGTTTCTGGACCATGGTGCTGATAAAATTGGGATAGGCAAGGTAGACTAAATCAACCTCCCCCTTGCTATAATCCTCAATCACGAGTCGTGAAATGGGCATGGTATCCTGCATGGTCGGCCGGTCGCCGATCCCGGAGAATTCGGCCCGTACATGCAGTTTGGCAATACGCGCAAAAGCTCTCGCCTTGCGGCCCACCGTAATCACTGTCGCAGGGACCTTTTGCTGGAGGATAAACTCGGCGACAGCCCGATTCAGGTTCGTATTTAATCCCCCACATAATCCTCGGTCGGTGCCGATGTGGACGAGGGCAATTTTTTTTACTTCTCGTTTCTGCAGTAACGGAAGGATTTTCCCCCCGATACGGGGTTCGATGGCGAGGTCCGCGATCACCTGGCGTAATTTTTCCGTATAAGGCCGCCCTGCCAGTGCCCGTTGCTGCGTTCTTCGCATTTTAGCGGTTGCCACCATCTCCATGGCGCGGACGATCTTTGTGGTCCCCTGGATACTACGGATGCGGCGGCGTAGGATTTGAATGCTTGCCATGATCGAGCTCTCAGACAGCTTGCTTCTTGTATTCTGTGATCGCTGCTTTCAAACGGCTTTCTGCCTCCGGTTTTATTTCGTTATCCGTCAGGATCTGTTTTTCGACATCCGGGTGATTGGTCTCCATAAAACGGTGGAAGTTTCCTTCCCAAGGAATTACCTTCTCCACCGGAACATCATCGACATAACCATTGGTCACGGCATAAAGAATGCTCGACTGCTTTCCGAGGGACATGGGGGTGTTGACAGGTTGCTTCAATATTTCGGTGATGCGGCGGCCACGCTCCAACTGGTCCCGGGTCGCCTTATCCAATTCCTCGCTTCCAAACTTTGCAAAGGCCTCTAATTCGCGAAATTGGGCGAGCTCCAACCTCAGCTTTCCAGCGACCTGTCTCATCGCTTTCCTTTGAGCAGACCCCCCCACCCGGGAGACGGACAATCCCACATTGATCGCGGGACGAACCCCTGCATTGAACAGATCGGGTTCGAGATAAATCTGCCCATCGGTGATGGAAATGACATTGGTTGGAATATAGGCAGACATGTCTCCCAGCTGAGTCTCAATGATCGGCAGGGCTGTCAACGAGCCCCCTCCGAATTCCGGAGCTAATTTAGCAGCCCTTTCGAGAAGCCGGCTATGGATATAAAAAATGTCTCCAGGATAAGCCTCCCGACCGGGCGGACGACGCAATAAAAGCGATAATTGGCGGTAGGCCCAAGCATGTTTGTAGAGGTCGTCATAGAGGATTAAAGCATCTTTCCCTTGCTCCATGAACTCCTCACCCATCGCACAGCCTGCATAGGGGGCGATATATTGGAGAGGGGCGGGGTCAGAGGAATCTGCTGCGACCACAATTGTATATTCCATCGCTCCGAACTTCTCTAACGCAGCTATGGCCTGAGCCACTTTGGATGTTTTCTGGCCTATGGCGACATAGATGCAAATCAGGTTTTGACCCTTCTGAGCGATGATACTGTCGAGGACAATGGCCGACTTGCCGGTAAAACGGTCACCGATAATCAGCTCACGCTGGCCCCGGCCGATAGGGATCATACTATCGATTGCCTTAATGCCCGTCATGACGGGTGTATTGACCGGTGCTCTCTTTGTTACGTCTGGCGCTACCCTTTCGATGGGCCTCGTCTTCGCGGTCTTAATGGGTCCCTTGCCATCCAGGGGACGTCCCAGAGGATCAACCACCCTTCCCACGAGCGCGTCTCCCACGGGAACCTCGATCACTCTTCCCGTCGCCTTGACCTCGTCTCCCTCTTTAATTGTACTGCATTCGCCCAGGATTACGGCTCCGACATTATCCTCCTCCAAATTGAGAGCGAGCCCCGTGATATCCTGAGGAAATTGGATCAATTCATTGTAGGCCACCTGTCCTAGTCCGTGGATACGGGCGATCCCATCTCCCACTTCGATGACCGTACCCACATTGGTTACCGTCACAGCAGCACCAAAACGCTCAATCTGTTCCTTAATGACCGCAACAATATCTTGTTCCCGGGTTGCCATCTTAACCTCTCTCTTTTGTCTATTATTTAAAGAGCGCTATGCCTTAAGACTGAGCTAAAAGACATATTGGCCACTTCCCTCAAATCAGACGACACGGAGCCGCGCAGTGTCCCTTCTTTATTACCCTCGCACCTCGATCAGACATTTTTTCAAACTTTCTAATCTCTGGCGTATGCTTCCATCAATGAGCATATCACCAATTCGCGCTATAAATCCCCCAATGATGGAAGGATCGACTTGAGCATCAATGACTACTTTATGCTCGACGATTTCTCCCAATCTGCGGGAAATTGCCTCCCGATCTTCGTCAATGAGAGGCATTGCTGCGATTACTTCGGCATGTTCAATACCGCGATGAAAATCCAGCAGCTCGTTATACTGTTGTGATATATCGTTGGCGAGCTTTAATCTACCTTTACTCTCTAGAAGAAGAGCCAAGTTAAAAGCCGGCGGATTTATCTCGCCTAATCCCTTTTGCAGAAGACTTCTCTTCGCCGCGAAGGGAAGCCGAGGGTTCTGCAACAAAGCCATGAGTTCTTCATTCCCAGTCAACTCGGCCATTTTCTTTAAGCCCGCTCGCCAGCTCTCTAATTCGTTTTTCTCTAGAGCGAGCTCGAAAGCGGCTTGGGCATAGCGTTTTCCGGAACTGATTCTAGGCATCTCTTCCGTTAATTTTTCTTGAGCGTGACACTCTCCTGAAGCGTCTCCTCAATCAGCTTACGATGTCTTTCCTTATCCAGGGTCTCTTTGATCACTTTTTCAGCAGCGGCGATGGAAATATCTACAAACTCCCGGCGCAAATCCCCAACGATTTTGTCGCGCTCTGCTTCTAATTCAGATCGCGCTCGGTCAATGAGCACCTGGGCCTGCTTCGTCGCCTCCGCTCGAGATTCTTCCCTCAGCCTTTCCCCAGTTTGAAGGGCCTGGGCGATGATGGCCTGTCCCTCTTGGCGCCCCTTCTCAATCTGTCTTTGCACTTCTTCTTTGGCCTGTTCGAATTCTTTTTTCGTCGCGTCGGCCAGTTCCATCGCCTCTCTGGTTCTTTTTGCCCTCTCGTCAAGCACCTTCATCACCGGCGCGTATAAGAAGAGGCGTAACAAAACAAACAAGATGATGAAATTGATGATGAAGACCACCAGCAGTGCTGGATTAATACCTAAACTTGCGAAACCTCCCATGATGCCCCCTTCAACGATTTGCTAACGGCAGGCTAATTCGCTTTCATGTTCATAGCGATATAGGTAAGCAAGCCAGCAAGAGAGAATACCGCTACGGCGACGACAATAAACAATGCTACCGCTGCTCCAATGAGCATACCCGGTAAGCTCGTGGATGACCCTTCCTGTTCCATACTTGTACCTCCTTAACGGACTCCATCGCGAGAATGATCATTGTCCTCAGGACATGAATCCTGATCGCCTGGCCGGACGACCGATCAAAACTTGACGACCATGGCAAGAATAATACATACGATCAGGACATAAATCCCTATTGCTTCGGCGAGGGCACCGATCAAAATCATGTTGGTGAGAATAGCACCCCTGGCCTCCGGGTTGCGTCCCAGGGATTGCATCGCTGAATAGCCGATCAGCCCCAGCGCTAATGCCGGACCGAAGAACCCCAAGCCTGCAGTTAAACCGACCGTTAACATTTTCATTACTTCTGGTGACATTGATTAACTCCTCCTTTCATCTTTTTATTCTGTTTCTTCGTGTGGAGAGACAGCGATTGTGCCAAACACGAGGGTTAAGCCGGAAAAGATAAGCGCCTGGATTAGACCGATCAATAGTTCCAGCCCGTAAAAAGGAATGCTGAACACGGCAGGAATGAGAAAACTGGAGACCAGAATCAATATCTCCCCGGCAGTCATATTGCCAAAGAGTCGGAAAGTGAAGCTCAACATACGCGTGAGATGACTGAATATTTCCAGTACGCCGACGAAGAGGTTGATGAACCCGAAAACGATGTCCATCGCTCCCTGGCCGATCTTTCCTTTCGAGAGTTTTTTCAGTCCTTCCACCATCTGACGGACATTGATGAATTCGCTGAGATAATGCGACACTCCCAGGGCTTTCATCCCCCAGCCTTCAACGAAAATAAAGGACATAATGGCGATGGAAAGGGGGACGTTGACGTCGGTGTTGGCCGCGCGGAATAAGGGCGCAAATTTGCCGTCGTGTTCAAAGATCCCGATGGAGCCGAAGAACGGGAGAAGAGCAAGGTAAGCATTTGAAATCACGTAGAGGAAAATAGTCGCCACCCCGGCAAAGAGCCTCCTGGCATGTTTTTTACCGGCGACACTTTCAACAAAATTGAGCAACCCTTCTACGATGGCCTCTGCGATGGCTTGTCGTTTGCCGGGAATAAGTTTCATCTTACGGGTTAGGATAAAGGCCAAGACGACCAGCACAATGATCGTAAACCAGGAAGCAATGAGGGTGTTCGTGATGGCAAAGTGACCGACATGAAGCACGGGCTCCGCAGGAAGCTCCACATTAGGTTTAGGAACTTCAAGAAAACTCGGGGTCTTCGTCCCGAAAAAACTGGTTCCCAGGGGGCCGAGCACGAAACCCACGCCGAAGAGGATTAGAACAGGAATGAAGAAAAATATTAAGACTTTGCTACCCTTCATGATGAGCGCTGGTTCTTTTTGTCGTTGTCTTCTTTTCTGAGTTTTTCTTGCTCAGCCTGATAGCGGAGGAGCATTTTAATTAAGCCGAAGAAAGCTACGGCCGTCCCAACTCCAAGGCCGATGAAGGTAAACAACGGTTGTTTGTTGAGCATTCCCGGGCTGTCGAGCCAATAACCGATCGCTACTGGGATGATCAGGCTGAAAGCCACATACCATCCAACCGTTAGCAAAAATTGAAGGGGTCTTGCCCAATCTTTCAGAGAACCCTCCAAGGACGGTTAGACAATTAGACAAATAGTTAGTTATTTGCTCCCTCTATTTCTAATAAGGAACATCCATTCAAAAGGGCCGACATCATGGGCGGCAAAATGTGAATTAGTTAACATAGTAAGAATTTGTTGTCAATGGTTTTTTTGATTTTTACCCTACTCCTCCCCTTTTGGGGTGAAGGATGATGAGGGACGGTCCAGGTCTTGAGAGGGGAGGTCAGGATGATTCTCCTTTTTATCGGTCCCCCCCTCCATTTTGCAGCTCCCCTCGAAAATTCCGCCCTCGTTTATCGTCAGGATCGGGGCGGATAGGGTTCCGTAGACTTTACCGGTCGCATGAATTTCCACCCGTGCCTTGGCATAGATATCTCCTTCCACCCGACCGTTGATGACGAGCGTCTGGAGACCGATCTTCCCTTTAATGTTCGCCGTCTCGCCCACGATTAACGTTCCGCTGTTGAAGATCTCTCCCTCAAATTTCCCGTCCAGGCGAAATACGCCTTCGAAGGTCATCTTTCCCTGAAAGACGGTTTCCTTTCCGAGATAAGCGCTGATCTCTTCAGAAGGAGCAGGGGGGGTGGGGCTGTTCTTAGAAAAAAGAGCTTTTCCTGTCGTCATGGGTGACTCCTTTCTTAGGAGAAATCCGAAGCACAAAATCCGAAATTCGAAACAAATCCCAACCACCGAAACAGGAAACTTGTGGTGAGAAATGAATAGAAAGTTTCGGAAATTGGGTCATTTGAATTTAGCTATTATTTCGAATTTCGATATTCGGATTTCGGATTTTTCATTTTCCGAGGATTGCTTCAACAATCCTTTCCAAATCTTCGTTTGAAAAGTAGTCAATCTCAATCTTTCCCCTGGTTCCTTTTTGAGTGATTTGAACCTTTGTCCCCAGGTATTTTCTCAAAGAATCCTGAAGACTGAGGAGCTGGCTCTCCAAGTCACCCTTTCGCTTCGCAGGGGAAATTGTCTTTTGAAGTTTCGCCGACCATCGTTTGGCCAGGCTTTCAGCCTCCCTCACCGAAAGGCCTTTCTTGACGATGAGGGCACAGAGTTCTTTTTGTCTCTCCTTGCTTTCAAGGCTGAGAATCGCTCTTGCATGCCCGGGAGTAATACGGTTCTGTAGGAGTTGATTTCGAGCTTCCGAGGGGAGTTTCAAGAGGCGAAGGGTATTGGTGATGGTCGTTCGATCCTTTCCAATCCGTTGACTCAAGTCCTCCTGCGAGAGATGAAACTCTTCGATCAAATGCTTGAAAGCCTCCGCTTCCTCGATCGGGTTGAGGTCTTCCCTCTGCAGGTTTTCGATGAGAGAAATTTCAAAAGCCTCTCTCCCCTCCACTTCTTTCACCAGGACGGGAACTTCTTTGAGTCCGGCCTTTTGAGCCGCTCGCCAGCGACGTTCCCCGACGATCAGTTCATAACCCTGATCCGTCCTTCGGACGAGGAGAGGCTCGAGAATTCCCTTCTCTCGAATGGACTCCGCCAATTCCAGCAGCTTGGGTTCGTCAAAATGCTTCCGGGGCTGGGAGGGATTGGGGACGATCTCCTCGATCCCGCAGTAGAGGAGGGCCTTTGATTCCGTTTGTCCGAATTCTGGGAGAAGGGCTCCCAGACCCTTTCCGAGAGCCATCCGTTTAGTTGCCATCGATCTTCCCATTCTTCAGAATCTCTCCGGCCAAGTTCAAATAACTTTCCGCGCCCCTCGAATGAATATCGTAAAGGAGGACGGGTTTCCCGTAGCTGGGCGCTTCGCTCAGCCGAATATTTCGCGGGATGACCGTTCTGAATACTTTTTCTCCAAAATGGTTTCTCACTTCTTGGGCGACCTGATGGGCGAGGTTATTTCGGCCATCGAACATGGTGAGAAGGATCCCCTCAATCTCCAATTTTGGATTCAGGGACTGTTTGATCAGGCGGATCGTTTTGAGAAGTTGGCCCAATCCTTCCAGGGCATAGTATTCGCACTGAAGCGGGATGATCACGGTATGGGCTGCGGTCAAAGAGTTGATCGTCAGGAGCCCGAGGGACGGAGGGCAGTCGATGAAGACATAATCGTATTCGGTCTCGACCTCTTTAACCAGATGATCCAATCTCTTCTCGCGATCCTTTTCCTCGATGAGTTCTACTTCTGCACCGATCAAATCCGTGTTGGAAATAACGACATCCAAATAGGCAAGGGCGGTCTTTTGGATTATTCCCTTCATTCCCGAACCACGAAGCAGGGCCTGATAGATGGTTCCGTTGGCCCCCTCCTTATTCAACCCCACGCCACTCGTCGAATTTCCCTGCGGATCGATGTCGATGAGGAGGACTTTCTTCTCAGCGGCGGCGATGGAGGCGGAAAGATTGACCGCTGTTGTCGTTTTCCCTACCCCTCCTTTTTGATTGGCAACACAGACTACTCTCGCCATGAAGATCCCTTGACAGGGTGGAGCGTCCCATTCATAGGATGATCTTCCACCCTTCCAGAAAAATATTCCACATTCCCCTCTATATAGCATAAAAAAGGGAGGGATGGAAAGTTAAAGTTATGCGTTCAGCTCTTTTCGAACAGGAGGATGGTTCTTTTGACAGAACTGAGAGGGAGGGTCAGAGGAATGGTTCTTTGCAATCGGTACGGGGTTCCCTCTGTTCCAGTGAGAAGTCTCATTTCTTCGTCATCCACCTCACCTTTCATGGCCACCACTTTTCCTTCTGTTCTCAAGAAGGGCAAACTTAAGGCGAGAAGGGTTTCTAGGTCGGAGAAGGCTCTTGAGAGGATGATATCAAACCGTCCCCCGAAGTCTCTGAGGATTTCCTTGTCTTGAACACGGCCATGGATGGCTTTCGTTCCCTTTAACCCGAGGACCCGGATGATATGTCTTTGGAAATCAACTTTCTTACGGACAGAATCAATCAGCGTGACCTCAACCGTCGGATGGATAATTTTCAGCGGAATGCCGGGAAAACCCGCGCCCGATCCGATGTCCAAAATGACGGAACGCTGGGGGAGGTAAGGATAGACCGAAAGAGAGTCGAGAAAATGTTTTAAAACGATTCCCTTCTCCGATCGGATGGCAGTAAGGTTGATCTTTCGGTTCCACTTAAGGAGTTCGCCAAGATAGAGTCCGAACGATTCAATTGCTTCTTGATCTAAATCAATGCCAAAGGTCTTTGCTCCTTCGATGAGGAGATCCTTATTTTCTGCCTCCATTTTTTTATTTTTCCGTCTCTTTTTCAGGCTTACGTTCCTTTGATTTTTCCGGCTCCCCCGGTTTCTCAGTTGGCCTTTCCGCAGGCTTCGGTTTCTCTACTCCCTTTTCTGGCGGCTTGATTTCACGCGGTTTGTCGGCCTCTTTTTGGAACGGTTTTACTTCTTTCGGTTTTTCAAATGTCCTTTCAGCAGGTTTAATTTCTTTCGGTCTCTCTATTCCCTTTTCAACAGGCTTCGCTTTCTCCGCTCCTTTTTCGGGCGGCCGAGATTCTCGGAATTTCTCAGCTCCCTTCTCCGGAGGTTTCACTTCTTTGGGTTTTTCTAGCGGTTTTTCGACAGGCTTAAGTTCTTTGGGTTTCTCAACCCCCCGTTCGGTTGACCCTGGTTTTTCTACTCCTTTCTCGGCGGGTTTGAATTCTCGAGGCTTTTGGCTCCCTTCTGCCGGTTTGGATTCTTTCGGTTTCTCAATTGTCTTTTCCACGGGCCTCGTTTTCTCACCCCCTTTTTCAGGCGGCCTGGACTCTCGGATCTTCTCCACCCCTTTCTCCGGCGGCTTCGCTTCCTTCGGTTTTTCAAATGTCCTTTCAGCAGGCTTAATTTCTTTGGGTTTTTCAACTCCCTTTTCAACAGGACCGGGTTTTTCTAACCTCTTTTCTATTGGTTTCAATTCCTTGGATTGCTCCATACCTTTTTCTACGGGTTTTGTTTTCTCCGCCCCTCTTTCCGAAGGCTTAACTTCCCGAGGTTTCTCGAACCCTTTTTCTGTTGGTCTCATTTCTTTAGGCTTTTCCACCACGCTCTTCTCAATCGGTCTTACGGGCATCTTCTTCGGTGGTGACTTGGGCTCTAGAACAGAAGCTCCCTTTTCTCTGACCAGAGGTCGCTCCTGCTTCAATTCTTTGACTTTAATTTCTCGGATCGGTTCGGGAGGTCGTCTTCTCTGGGGAATTTCTTTGATCACGGGCATCATCGTCGCTTTCTCCGGCCTGATGTCCGGCCTGCCGAGGCTTATTTTCTCCTTCAGAAATGGATTCTCCCTGACTTTGACCTCCATTGGCTTCCCTGTGACAAAGGTATCGTGATGAACAACGGTAACGGCATTCTGGACTCGGACATTCTTATAAACAATTTTACGAACATCAATATGGGTTATATTGACCTGGGTCACGTTGACACTGTGAGGGCCGTAGTAGCCATGGCCATAGTATATTTCTCCGGGAGCCAGTGGAACCCACGAGACATAGGTAGGGGTGCGAACCCAGCCTACAAATCCGGGTCCCCAATAAACAGCCCCTCGTGCAGGCGGAACCCAACACCATCCGATCGCAGAAATAAAAGCCCATCTCCCATAGTGATAGGGAGCCCATCCCCACGGTTCGTAAGAGATCCAGACATAATCGCCGTCGATCCACACCCATCTGCCGGCCCTGTAGGGAGCCCATCCGGCAGAAAGAACCACCTTAGGGGTCCAGACGTATCCGTACTCTCTTACTTGGACCCATCGTCCGTTTTCCTCAAAGTCGCTAGAATAAGCGTGCAATTCATCGGGCAGATATCGTGAGGGAGGCCTCCGTTCTCCAAATCTCTGGTCCCTTTTTCTGTTCCATCTTTCCCATTCATCCGGAGGCCCCAGGGGGGAAAGTTCAGCATGGGACCCTTCTCGGAGGGAAAGGGTTTTCCCGCCGTCCACGCTCGTTTCTCCATCCCTATTCTCTGCATAGACGATGCCCCTGTAGACAGAAATATCCGTATAGCCATCCTGTGTCGTCTCTATCCTGAAATTGGACCTGTCATAAACCCGTATGGACGAGTCCGGTGTGTCGATCTGGAGGAGGGTTCCCTTCAGCCCCCTGAAATTCGCGTAGCTCCGGCCTTCCGTCAGATAAAACTGGTAAGAATCCTTTTCGACGGTGAGTATTTCAAGAGCGGAATTTTCATCAAGCCTCAACAAAGTCCCGTCCCTTGACTGGAGTTCAGTTTTTCCCCCATCAGGAACCCATATCCGGTCGCCGTCCATCAGCGGCATATTGATCGAAGCAGGCACCCATTCTCCCGTGTCCTCTGTCCTCACTTGGACATCGCCTGCAATCAAACTGAGACGGAGAGATCCCAGCGTTGAGCCCGAAGAAAAGGTTGGAGAACAGAAAAGCATGAATGCCAGGACTGTATATCTTAGAATTTTCATTCTTCGATCCTCCGCTTTTTAGTCAACTATTGTATAACGTATTACCCTATTAGACGAAAAGGAGTGCATTTTATTCTCCTTCAAGTCTCCCGAGTTTGGATTCACGAGGTCCACTTTTGCAGAAGGAGTCTAACTCGAAAACGATTTACATTTCAAAAAGATTTGATAAAATAGAATAAAAACCCTGTCCAAATTGATTCGATGCCCATAGAAGTGGCAAATTGTAAGGACGATCGTGCTGATACAACGAACCCTGCTATTCGAAGGGAGAAAGGAGCGCTTACGATGATCGTTCGGACGTTTCTGGCAAGCATGTTTATTTTGTTAACCGCATTCCCTGCTTCAGCCCAATTAGACCAGCTTCTCAAAAGCCTTGGAGGAGGTGAAAAGGGCAGCGGGCTGAGCGACGTGAAGATCGGTTCCGGTTTGAAGGAGGCGTTGAAGGTTGGTACGGAGAATGCTGTGAACCTGACAGGAAAAACAGATGGATATTTCCTAAACCAGGCGATCAAGATCCTGATGCCCGAGAAACTGAGGACTTTTGAAAAAGGTTTGAGGGCAGTCGGCTATGGTCCGCAGGTGGATGAGTTTGTCCTGAGCATGAATCGCTCCGCTGAGAAGGCAGCTCCTTTCGCCAAACAAATCTTCTGGGACGCGATTGGGGAGATGACGTTTGATGACGTAAGAAAAATCCTCTCAGGAAACGACACGGCAGCGACCGACTACTTCAAAGGTAAGACGACGGACAAACTTACAGCTGTGTTCAAACCAATCGTTGACAAGTCAATGAACGAGGTGGGTGTGACCCATAAATATAATGAACTCCTCGGATATTACGAGAAAATCCCGTTCGTCAAGAAAGAAAGTTTTGACCTTGACCACTATGTCGTGGGCAAGGCTCTCGACGGGTTATTCCATATGGTAGGCGAGGAGGAGACGAAGATCCGAAAAAACCCGACCGCCCGGACCACGGACCTTCTTAAGGAGGTTTTTGGGAGTAAATAAAATCTGCCCATAAATGTCTTTTTCCGTCATGGACTTGAGGAGCCTGCCCCGTACTCGATACGGGGGCATCCAGAGGCCCTCGAAAAGACTGGATTCCGGCTTTCGCCGGAATGACAATTTATTACGAAAGCCGTAGTTTATGAACAGACTCCAATTAAACCGGATGAAGGTGCAAAAAGGTATGGGATAGATGGCGGCTCCTATCGCAAAATGGAGCCGCCAATTTATTCCGACCTGACGTCATTTCCTATTTTTTCGCGGGCGCCTTCTTGGCGGGTTCTTCCTTAGCTTCGATGCTATTTGCCTTCATGACATACTTGACAGTGACCTTGGCTCCCACTTTCAGGGTCCCTGTGACCTTGGTATCCTTATCATACGCGAATTCCCATTTCTCTTTTCCCTTTTCGACGACGAGGTGATCGCCATCCGCTTCCAGAACAGTCCCCGTCCACTGATAGTCGGCCTTGGGGGGCCGAGCAAAGGCAAACGCCGCCACAATCAAAATCACACCGATCACAATCAAAACGCGTTTCATAATGAACCTCCTCTCATTGGATTTTGAATCGAAATACTATTATGACAAAAAAGAGATTGTCAAGAGCAAAAAATTCCCCTATCGCCTCCCGGTCCCCCCAAGGATTGAGCCCAGCACTCCCCGAATGATCTGACGCCCGAGTTGGCTGCCAATGGCATGGGCTGCGCTCTTTACGGCTGCCCCCAGCAGTTGTTCTGCCTGCGACTTGGGCTCAGCGGTCCTTCGTTTCTGAACCGCTTCCTCCCGGGGCTCCCTCTTCGTCTGCTCGGTTTTCGCTTTCAGTTTTTCATAAGCGGATTCACGGTCCACGATCTTCTCATAATGTCCGTACAAGACCGATTGTCGAACCAATCGATTTCGCTCTTCCGGAGTGAGGGGGCTCAACCGGCTATGCGGAGGATAGACCAGCGCGCGCTCCACGACGGTTGGGGTTCCCTTCTCGTCCAGAACGGATACCAGCGCTTCTCCGACTCCCAACTCCGTGATGGCTTTGACGACATTGAGTTTTGGGTTGACTCGAAAAGTCTCGGCAGCGACCTTCACGCTCTTCTGATCCTTGGGGGTGAAGGCCCTGAGGGCATGTTGTACCCGATTTCCAAGCTGGCCCAACACGGTTTCAGGAAGGTCGAGCGGGTTCTGTGTGATGAAGTATACGCCGACGCCTTTCGAACGAATGAGACGGACCACCTGCTCGATCTTCTCTTCCAGCGCCTTGGGAACGTCTTCAAACAGCAGATGGGCTTCGTCGAAAAAGAAAACCAGGTGGGGTTTCTCCGGATCGCCCACTTCGGGAAGCCGCTCAAATAGTTCTGAAAGCAGCCAGAGGAGGAAAGTCGCGTAAATTCTGGGTGACTGCATCAACTTATCGGCCGTGAGAATGTTAATCATCCCCTTCCCGTCCGATCCGGTCTGCATCAGGTCTTCCATATTCAGGGCAGGTTCTCCAAAATACTTTTCTCCTCCTTGTTCATCGAGGGTCAGCAGGTTCCGCTGGATAGCGCCGATGCTGGCTGCGGAAATATTGCCATACTGGGTCTTGAACTGACCGGCATTGTCGCCCACAAACTGGGCCATGGCGTGCAGGTCTTTGAGGTCGAGAAGCAGGAGACCGCTTTCATCCGCGATCTTAAAGGTCAGGCTCAACACACCACTCTGGATCTCGTTGAGGCCAAGGATCCGACTCAGAAGCAGTGGTCCCATCTCCGAAACGGTGGTACGGACCGGATGGCCTTGTTCTCCAAAAACATCCCAGAAGGTTACCGGGTAATTCTCAAACTTAAACTCTTTAAGCCCGAGTTGGCTCACCCTTTCGGCCACTTTCGGGTTTTCACCTCCCGGGAAAGGCAAGCCGGAGAGATCTCCCTTCACATCCGCCATGAAAATCGGGACCCCAATCTTACTGAACTGCTCGGCCAGGACTCGGAGGGTGACTGTTTTCCCCGTGCCCGTGGCGCCCGCGATGAGGCCGTGACGGTTTGCCATTTTCGGCAGCAAAAAAATATCGTCTTTTCCCTTTGCGATCAAAAGGGGAGATGGAGCCGATACCATACGTACCTCCTCGAACAACTTGAGTTTAAGAAACTAAGGTCAGTATATAGAATAATAATTTCCAGTGTCAATGATTGACTTCGCTCCTTTTCTTCCACGCTCATTTCTTTTTTGACCTCTGAACTATTTTTCTGTTACAATGCCCGCAATTTCAACCTTTTTCATTAAAGGTCCGCTCATTCTTACCTTCTCCCACAGTGGACGAAGAGGAGGAGAGGCCTTATGGCCAAAGCCAAAACCCATTTTGTATGCCAGTCCTGCGGATACCAGGCCCCTAAATGGTTGGGAAAGTGCCCGGGATGTCAGGCATGGAGCACCTTTGTCGAAGAGCGAGTGGTTGAGGAGAAAATTCCTGAGAGGGACCTTCTTGGGTTTGAATCCGGTGCTGTTCCGACGCCGATCACTGAAATCGTGGGCGAGGAAAGAGGGAGGATTCAGGTCGGGATGGGAGAATTTGACCGGGTCTTGGGAGGCGGCGTAGTCTTGGGGTCGGTGATCCTGGTCGGCGGCGATCCAGGCATTGGCAAATCCACCCTTCTTCTTCAGGTGATGAGCCGTTTATCCTCAAAGGGGAAGAAAGTCCTGTACGTCTCCGGAGAAGAATCGCTCCAGCAGACCAAGATGAGGGCGGATCGATTGGGGGTCTCCTCCGAACATCTTTTCGTGGTCGCTGAAACATCTTTAGAAAAAATCCTTCAGGATATCCAGACACTCCGGCCATCCACCGTCGTCATCGATTCCATTCAAACGATTTATTCCTCCGAACTTTCATCGACCCCCGGGTCCATCGGTCAGGTCAGGGAAGCATCGAGCCGGCTGCTCTACTTGGCAAAGCACCTCTCTGTTCCCATCTTTCTCGTCGGTCATGTGACGAAAGAAGGTTTTATCGCAGGGCCGAAGGTTTTGGAGCACATGGTGGATACGGTTCTTTATATCGAAGGGGAAGCCACTCACGCCTTCCGGATTTTGAGGGCGGTTAAGAACCGTTTTGGCTCCACGAATGAAATCGGGGTCTTTGAAATGAAGGATTCCGGGTTGGTGGAAGTGGTCAGCCCCTCTGAATTCTTCCTTTCCGAAAGGACCCAACCTGCCTCCGGGTCAGTCGTCATGCCCAGTTTGGAAGGGTCAAGGCCGATCTTGATTGAACTCCAAGCCTTGGTCGTTCCCACGAACTTCGGCATGCCACGGAGGACCGCCGAAGGAGTCGATGTGAACCGTGTATCCCTCCTCGTTGCCGTTATGGAGAAAAGGTTGGGAATGCACCTGAACAGTCAGGACATTTTCCTCAATATCGCCGGCGGAATGAAGGTGGAGGAACCCGCCGCCGATTTAGGGGTGATCGCTGCCGTTGCCTCAAATTTCAAAGATAAAGTGGTTGATCCAGAGATGGTGGTCTTTGGGGAAGTAGGGCTGGGAGGGGAAGTGAGGGGCGTTAGCCAATCCGAGGTCAGGGTGAAAGAGGCATCGAGGCTGGGATTTAAGCGGTGCCTGATGCCGAAGCAGAATCAAGAGAAGGTGAAGGCAACCAAGGGCATCGAATTGATCGGGGTCCGCTCGGTTCAAGAAACGATGAAGGCGCTTTTTTGAGAAAACCGAATTTCAGGACGCCTTCTCAGAGAAAGAGTGAATTATGAAAAAAAGAGTTGCCGGACTTCTCTTGTTCATCTTCATTTTATTGTGTTCATCCCAGAGTCAAAGTCAGGAGAAACCCCTGAACCCTGGGGAGTCATATGATGCGTCCATGGCCCTCTATAATAAGGGGAACTTTGGAGAGGCGATCCAGGGTTTTTTGGCCATCATCCGGTCTGCTCCAGCCAGCAAACTGGTCTCCTATTCTCAGTATATGATCGGGCTCTGCTACCTCAAAATGGAAAGATATGAAGAGGCCGTCCGACAATTCGAACTCTATCTTAGAGCCTATCCGGAGAGTGACCGCAGGAGAGAAGCAGAGAGTGGAATCCAGATCGCCAAGGGGCGGTTGAAAGAAAAAACGCCCGGACCATCCGTGTTTTCCCAACCGTTCGTGCAAAAACCCTTCCCCAATGAGAAGCGGACGAAGAGACGGATCTGCGTTCAGGCCTCCTCTTTTGAAGGAAAGACCCTTGAGGAAGTCGAGAAAAGGATGAAGGAGTTGAAAAATGCCGGGGTCAATACGGTGATTCTCAGAGTCTTTCAGAATCGAGGGGATCGACCGTATCCGTTCGTCACGGGCAAACGCGAAGAGGGAGTTTATTTCAAAACGGGATATGCTCCGGTCGTCGACGATCTCTTAGGGAAATTGGCTGAGATCGTCCATCGAAATGGGCTTGAAATCTTTGCCTGGATGACCACGCGCTATGCCAATTACGGGTTGGAAGACTCTCCTGGATATCGCTGCACGAAGTATAATTTCGAAACGAAAAAAATGGAAAAGGGAAGGGGGTTCAATCTCTTCCACCCCGAAGCGTTGAAACGTCTTGAGAACCTATTCCGCGACCTGGGTCGTACCCCCATTGATGGAATCCTGTTTCAGGACGATCTGATTCTTAGACATGATGAGGATTTTAGTCCGGAGGCCAATGAAGCCTTTCTTAAAGAATTGGGATACTCGCCCGACCCGGAACTTTTTTATGTCGACCCGTATAAATCGGACTCCGGAAAATACTATGTCAAGGGTTATACCGATCGTTTCTGGGTTTGGGCGAACTGGAAGAACCGTTGGCTGATGGCCGTGGCCAAACGGCTGATGGAAGCTGCCAGAGAATCAAATCCGAACCTGCAATTTGCCATCAATCTCTATTTTGAATCCGTCCTCAATGACTTGAACGGCGTGGCTTGGTTTTCACAGACACTTTCAGGAGCGTTGAGAAACAATTTTGACTATTATGCCGTGATGGCCTATCACCGTCAGGCCATGAAAGATCGAAATATCGAAGCGGGGGAGGCCATCGATTTGATGGCTGAGGCGACCCGAAAGGCAATCGAAGGGGTGGGAGATCCCTCGAAGGTGCTGATGAAAATCTGGCTTCTCGACTGGAAGAATAATGGAGCAGTCCGCAACGACCTCGCTCCAAGAAAAGAGATCGAGGATATCGTGACGGCCATCCTGAACCGTGGCCAGGTGAGCCTCGCCTTTGTTCCTTACATCGACGCATTCCCCATTGATTCCTTCAAGGGGAAGTGGACCAACTCAAAATAAAAGTTCGGAGTTCGGAGTCGGGAGTTCGGAGTTTTGAAATCAAATGCTTTGAACCACAGACTCATCATCCTGAGCTATTCAGCAATCCTTCCCATCTTCAGAACTTCAAAAAGAGCACTCCGAACTATCTTCAGTGCACTTCTGCCCAGTTCTTTCCTTGATGGATGGAGACCTTAAGCAGGACGGAGAGGTTCATCACGGTTTCCATTTCATGTTGAATCATAGGGATGGCTTTTGGGAGCTCGGCATCGGGAACCTCGAAGACCAATTCGTCATGAACCTGCATGATCATCCTGCTGGAGAGACCGAGTTCTTCAATCCGATTCTGGATGTGAATCATCGACACTTTGATCACATCCGCGGCTGTCCCCTGGAGAGGAGTATTGACGGCCATCCGCTCTGTCGCCTGACGGATGGCAACGGTTGGGGAGTGAATGTCGGGTAGATAACGGCGGCGATGTAAAAGGGTTGTCACATATCCTCTCTGCCTCGCTTCTTCCAGGGTCTTCTCGATAAAGGTTTGGACGCCGGTATATTTCTTGAAGTATTCATCAATATAGGCCTGGGCGATCTTGGGCTCTATCCCGAGCTGTTGGGAGAGACCATAAGCGCTCATGCCATAGAGGATGCCAAAGTTGATCACCTTGGCCTCTCTCCTCATGGCAGACGTCACCTTATCCATCGGGACGCTGAAAATCTCAGAAGCCGTTCGGGCATGGATGTCTTCATCATTTTGGAAGGCTCGGATCAGCGTCTCATCCTGGGAGAGGTGGGCGAGAATTCTCAATTCGATCTGGGAGTAGTCGGCGGAGACGATGGCCCATTCTTTTTCCGGAATGAAGGCTTGGCGAATCCGGTTTCCCTCCTCCGCCCGAACGGGAATATTCTGGAGGTTGGGGTCACTCGAGGAGAGTCGTCCGGTGGCTGTCACGGTTTGATTGTAGGAGGTATGGACGCGGCCGGTTTTTGGATGAACGAGTTTCGGAAACGCATCGACATAGGTCGACTTCAGTTTGGTCAGGTTGCGATAACCCAGAATCTCGAGGGGAAGGTCGTGCTGGAGAGAGAGCTTGGTGAGCACATCCACGTCCGTGGAGTAGCCCGTCTTGGTCTTCTTGACGATAGGGAGCTTCAGTTTATCGAAGAGAATTTTTCCCAGTTGCTGGGAAGAGTTAATGTTGAAGGTCCCTCCCGCCAAACCGTAGATTCGTTCGATCTTCTGCTGAAGCTGGGTTTCGATCTCCTTTGAATACTCCCGGAGAAGGTCCAGGTCGATTTTCACTCCATTCATCTCCATTTTTGCCAGGACCAAGACGAGGGGCATCTCCACTCGGTCAAACAGGTCTTTCAACCCTCCCTCGGTCAGTCTTGGGAAAAGAAGATGAGAAAGCTGGAGCGTGACATCCGCATCCTCACAACTGTAATCCCGCGCCTTTTCAAGCTCAATCTGGTCGAAGGTCAACGTTTTCATCCCAGTTCCCACGACCTCTTTGTAATCCGTGACCGAGCGATCCAGATATTCCCGGGCGATTTCACTCAGGTTGTGATTATGTTTCGTTGGATTGAGGACGTAGGATGCGATCATCGTGTCCCCGTCGATCCCCTGCAGGTGAATTCCGTATCGCTTGAGGATAATCCATTCGTACTTAATGTTCTGACCGACCTTCTTGATTCCTCGATCTTCCAGAATAGGCTTCAGCCGTTCCAACACCCAGGGCAGGGGCAGTTGCTGGGTTGTCTCCTGATTTTTGTGTCCAACCGGAATATAGAAAGCTTGATGGGGGGTGGAGGAGAGACTGATCCCTACCAGGTCCGCCCACATGGGGTAAGGGGATGTGGTTTCCAGGTCGATGGATAGGGACGGAGCCTTTTTCAAATCCTCCAGTAAAGTGAGGAACGCTTCTTGCTGGGTGACCAGGCAATAGTCCCTTCCCGCTGGCAGAGGCCCCTTTTCCTCCAGGAGTTCTTTTAAGAGTTTAGTGAATTCCAACTCCTTAAAAATCTCTCTCAGACCCTTCAGATCAGGAGGGGGAAGAGAAAAGTCCTTTAACTGAAAATCGATGGGGACATCCGTATGGATCGTTGCCAGTTTACGGCTGAGGCGAGCCAGGTCTCCGTGGGCCCTCAAATTCTCCTTCAATTTCTTTTGGGGAATTTCTTCCGCATGGGTCAGAAGATTGTCGATCGTTCCATACGTCTTGATCAATTGGATGGCCGTCTTTTCTCCAATCCCCGGAACGCCGGGGATGTTATCAATCGCATCCCCCGCGAGTCCCATGACATCCACCACCTGTTCAGGAGAAACGCCGAAGCGTTCGATCACTTCCTCCACCCCAAATCTCTTCTCTTTCATGCCGTCATAGACGTGGATCCGATCACTGACCAGTTGAAGGAGGTCTTTGTCCCCGGTGACAATCACCACATCGGCTTCCGACTCCAGTCTTCTGGCCACGGTCCCGATGAGATCGTCCGCCTCGTACCCGTCCCTCTCCAAGAGGGCAATTCGGTATCCCTCGACGATCTTCTTGACATAGGGAATCTGGGGTGTCAGGCTCTCCGGCATGGCGGGCCGGTTGGCTTTGTATTCTTGATAGACTTCGCTCCGGAACGTAGGAGCCTTCGAATCGAAGATCACGGCAAGATAATCCGGCCGATGATCTTTGAGCACTTTCAGAAGCATCTGGACGAAGCCATACGTCGCATTGGTGGGGAGTCCCTTGGAATTAGAAAGATGACGGATGGCATAGAATGCCCGGTAGAGATAAGAGGAGCCGTCGATCAAAAAGAGTTTAGGACGATCGGACATCATTTTCTCCTGAAGGAGAAATAAAACCCGAAGCACGAAATCCTAAACCCGAAACAAATTCGAATGCCTAAAATACAGAATTCAAAACGAACAAATGAAGGGCGTTTGAAAAATGTTTGGATTTGAATTTGAGATTTGTTTCGGATTTCGATATTCGGATTTGTGGATAATTGAGTTGGATTCATATTCCGCTGACCGTTTATCTTATACGGGCTTACACTGAAGCCTCAGGTATTATTCGCGTGAACTCGATTTCCGCCGGAATTCTTGGCGCGATACATCGCATCATCCGCAGATTTGACAAACCCTTCCAGGTCGAAGTGGTCCCTGTACTCGGAGAGGCCGATGCTGACCGTGATGGGGTGAGACTTGGCCTGCTCGATGGAAAAACGGATGCGTTCCGCAATCGTCCCGGCCCGATCCGCAGAGGCTCCGATCAGGAGGACAGTAAATTCGTCCCCTCCGTAGCGATAACCCGTATCGACGTTGGACCGGATGGAGTTTTTGACGATCTCCCCGACCGTCTTCAAAACCTTATCGCCTTCCAAATGGCCGTAGAGGTCATTGTACTTCTTGAAATTATCGAGATCGAACATCAGAAGGGAGAGCGAGGTTTTTTGGCGTTTGAGGCGGGCCAGTTCAGCTTCCAAGGTCTTGAAAAAATGGCGGTGGTTATAAAGTCCGGTCAAGTCATCGGTAATCGAGAGTCTTCTGACTTCCTCCTCCAAATTTTCTTTCTCTCTCAGGGTCCTGTACTGCTCCAAACACTGGTTGACGGTATGGATCAGATGGTCATTCTCAAAGGGTTTTTTCAAGAAGTCGAAAGCCCCTTCCTTGAGGGCATAAATGGCATTTTCCACGGTGGCAAAGGCGGTCAGCATGATGACGCATTGATGAGGATTGAGGATTCGGATTCGTCTCAAGGCCTCGGTGCCATCGATTCCAGGAAGATTGATATCCATCAAGACCACGTCGGGTCTCTCCTCTTCGACCTTCTTCACCCCTTCCTCCCCCGTCGAGGCCACCAGGACGTCGTATCCCTCATAGCGGAGGAGTTTTTGGATTATTTCCAGGGTATCGGGCGCGTCATCAACGACAAGGACTTTCCCTTTTCCTTGCCTTTCAGGGACGGCTGGGCTTTTCATTTCGGTTCTCCAGCTGAGAGGGGGAGTGTAAAATAGAAGGCGGAACCCTTTCCCAGTTGAGACTCCACCCAGATATTTCCGCCCTGCTCTTCAACCAATCGCTTCGCAATGGCCAGCCCTAAACCTGTGCCGCCGTATTTGCCGCCTTCAACCTGGTAGAACTCGTCGAAGATCACCTGGAGTTTATCCTCCGGAATGCCCATCCCCGTATCTTTGACCTCAAGAAGAATCGATTGATCCTGTTGGCCGGCGAGGACCGAGACCTGGCCTCCGTCGGCCGTGAATTTGAATGCATTCGAAAGGAGATTAATGAGAATATCATGAAGGGCATTTCTGTCCGCATAGACGAGGAGACCCTGAGGAATACCCACCTGAACCGAAAGATGTTTTTCCACGGGAGTTACCTCGCTGATCAGTCCTCCGATCACCTCGGCGAGGGGGATCGGCTCTCGGTTGAAGGAGAGGCGGTTGGATTTCATCCGACTCAAATCCAGCATTTGATCCATTCTCATTTGGATTCGATTGGTATTCCTCTGGATCGTGATGAGGTAGGATTTCAGATTTTCAGGAATCTTCCCTTCTTTCTCGGAAAGGATAAAATCGATATTGGCTTTGATCGCCGTGAGGGGGGTCTTCAATTCATGGGAGGCGATGCCGATGAATTTCATGTTGTTTTCATCCATCTCCTTCAACTCTCGAGTGACCATTTCCAATTCCCTCTTAGCGTCTTGGAGTTCCGCCAGCATCTTCTGGGTCGAGGTTTTGGTCCGATCCAGTTCCAAAAGGCTCGTCTCCAACTGCTGCGTTCGTTCCCCCAGTTCTCTTGCCAGATCACTTCCGGATTTTTTCAGAGGGCGGGTCATTTGGATCGCCAACCTCCGAAGAATTCAAATCGGCTCATAGATGCAATAGGGTTCCTCGGCCATATATTCCCCCGACAGTTCATAGGCCCGCGCCCGGCAACCCCCACAGACTTTTCTGAACTCACACCTTCCGCATTTTCCCCCATAGTTATCCGTATTGCGAAGATTTTGGAAGACTTCCGACTTTATCCAGATCTCTTGGAACGGCTGTTCTCTGACATTTCCACAATTCAATTCAAGGTAGCCACAGGGTTGAACCTGACCGACATGGGAGATGAAGCAGAATGAGATGCCGCCCAGGCATCCCCGGGTCATGGCATCCAACCCATGCGTTTTTGGAGTGACTTTCTTCCCCTCCTTTTTTGCCTGTTGGCGCAGGATGCGGTAATAGTGAGGAGCACAGGTCGCTTTCAGCTGAAGAGGAACCTTATCGACCTGTTCGTAAAACCAGTGGAGGGTTTTTTCATAATCGAGTGCAGAAATTTCCTGTTCCTTGAGATCCTTTCCCCTTCCCGTCGGAACCAGGAGGAAGATATGGAGCGCCACGGCCCCCAGACGGACGGCCAGGCGGAGGATCTCCGGGATCAGATGGAGGTTCACCCGTGTGATGGTGGTGTTGATCTGAAATTCGATCCCCCCCTTTTTGGCCATCTCGATTCCTCGAAGGGAACCCTCGAAAGACCCCTTTACTTTTCGGAAAGCATCATGGGTCTCCGCCGTTGAGCCATCGATACTCACGCTGATCCGCTGGATCCCCGAGGCCTTCATCTTTTGTACGATTTTTTCGCTGAATAACGTCCCGTTCGTCGCCATGACCATCCGGAACCCTTTTCCTGTTCCGTAGGAGGCCAGTTCAAAGATATCTTGCCGAAGCAGAGGTTCTCCCCCGGTCAGGATGATGACGGGCTTGCTGAATGAGGCGATGTTATCCATCACCCTGAAAACCTCCCCCGTGGATAGCTCTCCTTCGTAAGGACCGTACGCCGCAGAAGCACGACAATGAACACAGGCGAGATTGCAACTCCGGGTCAATTCCCACGCAATCATCCTCAACTGCGGTTCGTCAGTTCGGAGTTCGGCGTTCGGAGTTGCCGGTTTTTGATTCGTTGCTCTTAATTCATCATTCATAACTCATCACTCAAAATTACTTTCCCCTTTCCAATTTCTTGGCGACTTCCTTGGCAAAGTAGGTGAGGATCAAATCGGCGCCCGCTCTTTTTATGGAGGTGAGAGATTCCATCATTACCTGCTCCCCGTCCACCCACCCGAGTTGGGAAGCCGCTTTCACGAGCGCAAATTCGCCACTCACATTGTAAGCGGCCACGGGTATGTTGAAGGTTTGCTTGACTCGATAGATGATATCCAGATAGGGAAGGGCGGGTTTGACCATGACAATGTCTGCGCCTTCTTCGATGTCGAGCCGAACCTCCCTCAGGGCTTCATCCCCGTTGGATGGGTCCATCTGGTAGGATTTTCGGTCACCAAACTGGGGTTTCGATTCCGCGGCCACCCGGAAGGGACCGTAAAAGCTTGAGGCATATTTTGCGGAATAGGCCATGATGGGAACGTCCTCGAATTGATTTTCATCGAGGATATTCCTGATGGCTCCCACCCTTCCATCCATCATGTCAGACGGCGCGACGATGTCAGCCCCTGCCCTGACGTGCGAAAGGGCCTGGCGGCCGAGAAGGTCGAGGGTTTCATCATTTAAGATTCTCCCACCCTGGACCACCCCGCAGTGTCCGTGGCTGGTATATTCGCAGAGGCAAACATCCGTGATGATGAGAATCCCGTCCACCTTTTCCTTCAGTTGTTTCACAGCCCTCTGAATGATTCCGTTTTCAGCGTAGGCTTCCGACCCCAGTTCATCTTTCTTCTCCGGAATGCCGAAGAGCATCACACCCAAGATCCCCAAGGATTTGGCCTCCTTCACCTGTTTGACCAGGAGATCAATGGAGAACTGAAAATGCCCGGGCATCGAGGAAATCGGTTGTCTCGCTCCTTTGCCACCCCGGACGAAGAGAGGAAGGATGAGGTTGTCCGGCCGGAGGTAGGTTTCTCGAATGATTTTTCGAAAGAGATCGTCTTTTCTTAACCTTCTTAATCGATACTGGGGAAACTTCATTGGGCCTCCTTTAACCCGTTAGGGATTTATCTTCAGATAGGCCGAGCAAGGGAGTTCATGATCCATGCGAGCCTTTTCGTTAGAAAGCAGAAGACTTTCTAACGAGGGTTACGTTGATCTTCTCCTTTTTTTACAATATTTTGGCGTAATTGTCTATAAATAGGGTGACCCAAGGTATTTTAAAACCGGCGGATATCCTATATAATTCACCTGAAACATGGCCATGATCATTCGAGGGAAACTTCCGGGAACAGAGTCTGCCGTGGACATCGTCGTTGAGCACGGAAAGGTTGTCCAGGTTGACCCTTATCAAAAAGGATCTCGCTGTGATTTTGGCGGAACGGACCTTTACGCATGTTCAGGTTTTTTTGATCCCCAGGTGAACGGCTTTGCGGGGATAGATTTCAATCACCCCAGTCTAACCCATGAAAGGCTTCATCAGGCAGCCCTCTCTTTGGCTTCCACTGGAGTGACGCGGTTTCTTCCCACCCTGGTTACCTCCTCCCATGAGAGAATGGTTTGCCAGATGAAAATCTTGGCGGAGGCGTTAAGGAAGGATCCTCTTCTCCAAAACATGTGTCTGGGAATCCACCTCGAAGGACCCTATATTTCTCCCGATGAGGGACCCCGAGGAGCTCATCCTCCAGAATTTATCCGGCTCCCCCAATGGGAAGAATTGGAGAAATTTCAGGAGGCTTGCGAAGGCAGAATCAAATGTGTGACGTTGGCGCCGGAGTTGGAAGGAGCCATTCCTTTCATCGAAAAAGCGGTGCCCCATGGGATTGTGATTGGCATCGGGCATACCCGTGCGACGCCAAAGGACCTGGAGCAGGCTATTCAGGCGGGGGCCCGCCTCTCCTGTCACCTCGGAAATGCTCCCTCCGCACTCCTCCCTCGCTATCGGGCTTTAATCGAAAAACAGTTGGCCGAGGATCAATTGATGGCGAGTATCATCGTCGACGGGATTCACCTTTCCCCCGACGTCGTGAAGAACTATGTTCGAGCGAAGGGAATAAATCGAATTGTCCTGACCACCGATAGTATGGCCGGAGCAGGGGCCCCTCCGGGCAGATATACCTTGGGAGACCAAGAAGTGGAGGTAACCTGCGACCGGGCAGCCCGGCTCGTCACCACTTCTCGTCTGGCAGGCTCGACCCTGACCATGGACCGCGCGATTACTAATGTGATTCGCTTTGCGGGGATGGATCTCGCTTCCGCCATTGGAATGGCGGCAAAAAACGGACAGAAACTGTTTCCGGAGGTGAGGGGAGAAATGATTTCAGGAGGGACTGCCGATTTGGTGCTATTTGATGATCAGGGAGACCTTGTGATTCGATCCGTGTGGATTGAAGGGGAGAAGATATTCTAAAAATGTGAAATGTGATAGGATTGGACATGCCCGTGAGGAGGTGAAAGCTATGCGAGCCTTTTTCGGAATAGGTTTCTTGTTGGTCATCGTTGTCGCCATCTTTGCCGTACAGAACTCGAATGCTGCGCCCGTGACGATAAAATTCCTGATGTGGAAATTCGAAACTTCCCTTGTCTACACCATCTTCGGCGCGATTGTTTTAGGCATCCTTCTCACTCTCTCTTTCTGGATCGGAAAGGCGATTCATGCCTCGATCCGGAAGAAAGGATTGCCAAAAGAAACAGATCCTGCCTAGCCGACCGTCTTCGGGCGAGAAAGAAAAAATAGGGTAAGTGAGGGAGACCCTCAAGATCAAGAAATCTGCCAGAATGATAACCCCGGCAGCAGTCCCGCCTCAGCGGGATGGTCATGGATGATTGAGCCCCGGCATTCGTCGGGAGATGTCACCCCGCATGGCGTTAGTCAGGCGCTATGAGCTTTGTGCGCGGGGCTCCACAAAATTACAGAAGGTGTAAAAAGTGGATTTGACGAAATGGAGAAAGGGGTTCAAGAAGAAACTCCATCTTCTCTGGGGCGTGTTAAAGAAGTTCAACGATGACCATGGTTTCTTTCTCTCCTCAGGAATCACCTTCAATTTTCTCATCTGTTTGATTCCCTTCATCTTATTGCTTTTGGCCTTGCTAGTGTAGTGTTACAGTTATATCTTTACAATCATTTGGATTCGTGTTATGAATGGTTTCATGTGGAATCCAGCCGAAAAACTGTCGATGACCGAAGGGCAGC
>Ga0335070_10000798_pt1 | contig 35956 bp, 42 predicted proteins | sample Lox_Sample_13_FD_206722 | JGI IMG/M metagenome (GOLD analysis project Ga0335070, IMG submission 206722) | Soil microbial communities from Loxahatchee National Wildlife Refuge, Florida, United States - Lox_Sample_1.3 | ecosystem: Environmental > Terrestrial > Soil > Wetlands | place: USA... | reverse complement strand
GGCGGTGCGTGGACACGTTCCTGGATTCCCCGGACGATATTTGTGATTGGGCCAAGGGCCCCATCGTATCGGGTGCAACATATCCGGTCCAACCCCGTTCCGTGGTGCTTCTGGTTGCCGAGGCGCCGGACCGCACGGAGCAGAGCCAGCGCCTATAGGAACTCGAAACGAGGACCTCTATGAAAATGCAGCTTCCCTATGACATGTAATGAGCTTCGTCGTCTCAGTACGCCGCAAGCTCGCGACCCAAGGGCAGCACCCTCGGCACCCTGAGTGAACGGACGCCAGAGTGAAATCCACGGAAGGAGAATCATGGATCCAGTATATTTTTCCGCATTTGCCGCATTGGCCGGATCGGCGATCGGCGGCCTCACCACCTTGGCGGCCTCGGGGCTGACGCAGCGCGCACAGTTCCGCGCCCAGCGGCTCGAACATGATATTGGCAGACGACAAGACTTGTACAAGGACTTCATCGAGCAGGCATCAGAATCCTATGTGGTCGCCTTTAGACAGGATATCGCGGAGGCGGATGTCCCGAAACTCGTCCGCCTCTATGCCCTCGTCAGCCGGATGCGCGTCTTGTCGTCGCAGGGAGTCATCGAGCAGGCGGACAGGGTCATGCGAGATATCATCGAAACGTACCTGTCTCCGAACAAGACGATTCACGAAGTAGTAGCGGAAAGGCTGAAAAACAACCGGCTGGAGCCCTTGCGCGATTTCAGCAATGCGTGCCGCGACGAGTTCAGAACGCAGGCGGTCGCTCCAAAACTTCGATGAGACCTGATTGGTAGCCATGCCAGGAAAAAGGCCCTATTGGCGGGTAGATTAGCGGATCTCAATGATCAACTCGAAAGGAGACACCCATCATGACAAAGATAACGATCGACCCATTGACCAGGATTGAAGGACATCTGAGAATCGAGGCCCAGGTGGAGGGGGGTAAGGTCGTGGATGCCTGGTCTTCGAGCACCATGTGGAGAGGCCTGGAGGTGATCGCCAGGGACAGGGACCCAAGGGATATCTGGCTCCTCATGTCCCGGATCTGCGGGGTCTGAACAACAGTTCACTCCACCAGCTCCGTGAGAGCTGTCGAAAATGCTCTGGGCATCGTTGTTCCCATGAATGCAGTCACCATCAGGAACATCATCTCGGGAATTCAATACGTTCACGACCATGTGGTCCATTTCTACCATCTCCACGCCCTCGACTGGGTGGACGTCGTCAGCGCACTGAAAGCAGACCCGGGTAAAACCGCAGTACTTGCTCAGTCCCTCTCGGATTGGCCCACTTCGTCTCCAACCCACTTTCGGTCGGTTCAGAACAAGATAAAGGCCCTGGTGGAGAGCGGACAACTGAGCCTCTTTACCAACGCCTACTGGGGACACCCGGCCTACAAGCTCCCGCCGGAGGCCAATCTCATGGCCGTTGCCCATTACCTCGAGGCCCTGGACTGGCAGAAAGATGTGATCCGGATGCATGCCCTCCTCGGCGCAAAAAATCCTCACCCCCAGACCTATCTTGTAGGCGGCGTGTCGATCCCTATCAGTCCCAATAGCCAAAACGCTTTGAATGCCGGAAGTATTGCCTTGATGGAGGAGATCGCAGCGAAGGCCCAAAGCTTTGTGGAAAAGGTCTATATCCCGGATTTACTCGCCATAGCCTCTTTTTACAAGGACTGGACCAGGTATGGAGGCGGCGCAGGTCATTACCTCTCCTTCGGAGAGTTTCCGAACAACGGCGACAGCAACACCTCCCATTGCTGGTTGCCGAGGGGAATCGTCAAGAGCAGGGATTTGAGCAAAGTTTATCCCGTGGATCAAACGAATATTGCGGAGTATGTCGCCCACTCTTGGTATGAATACAAGGACGGGGACGAGAAGAGCAAACATCCCTGGGAAGGGGAGACGAATCCCAAATATACCGGTCCCAAACCGCCCTATCAATCCCTCGATACGACACAGAAATACAGCTGGGTGAAGAGTCCGAGGTATGAAGGGACGGCTATGGAGGTTGGTCCCCTGGCCAGGATGCTGATTGCTTATGCCTCAGGCCACAAGCGGGTCAAAGAGGTGGTTGACGGCGTCCTGAAAAAACTGGGGGTCGGTCCCGAGGCGCTCTTTTCGACCCTCGGGCGTGTTGCCGCGCGGGGGATTGAGACGCTGGTCACAGCAGAGATGATCCCTGGTTGGATTGGTCAGCTCAGCGCCAACATCAAAACCGGGGATCTGCGGATCCACAACGGGGAAAAATGGGATCCCTCCACATGGCCGAAAGAGGCGAAGGGTTATGGGTTTCATGAGGCGCCGCGGGGCTCTCTCTGCCACTGGATCGTCATCAGGGACGGGAAAGTGGCCAATTACCAGGCGGTTGTGCCCAGCACCTGGAACGGTTCGCCGAGAGATGAAAAAGGCCAGAGAGGACCCTATGAGGCCTCTTTGATCGGCACACCCCTTGCCGATCCGGACAGGCCGATCGAGATCCTGAGGACGATTCATTCCTTCGACCCCTGCATGGCGTGCGCGGTTCATCTGGTGGACTCTGGGCGGAAGGAGTTGGTTAACGTAAGAATCACCTGAACCTGAGGACGGGCAGGTTGGGAGGAGTCGCCCTATCTCCCCATCTCCCGCTCCCCCCATCATTCTCTTATGGGAGACGGCCATGATCAAACGAGTCTATGTCTGGGAAGTTCCCGTGAGGTTGGTTCACTGGTTTTGGTTCTTTGACGTCGGGGTCCTGTCGGTCACAGGTTTATATATTGGACTGCCGTTTATCTATGCCCTCCACGAAAATGACTTGATCATGTCCAACATGAGATTTGCTCACTTCGTTGGCGCTTATGTCTTCACGGCCGCCTGTTTGATCCGAATCTATTGGTTATTCGCCGGCAATCAATATGCTCAGTGGAGAGCAATGGTTCCTATAACAAAAGCTCAGTGGGAAAACATCATTGACCAGTTCCTGTTCTATGCCTTCTTGAGGAAGGAGGCGCCCCGTGCCATAGGGCATACAGGACTTGCAGCTTTGTCTTATCTCGGCGTGTTCGTTCTCTTTCTTATTGAGATCCTCACCGGCTTTGCCCTGTATTCTCAGAGCCATACGGGAGCGATCTGGGGGGTCTTTGGGGGATGGCTCCTCTCCATGTTCAATGACGGATACATCCGGCTCGTTCACCATCTGATCATGTGGCTGACCTTCGTCTTTATAGGCGCCCACTTCTACATGGGGTGGTATGACGATATCCGGGAAAAGACCGGGGCCAAGAGTTCGATCTTCAGCGGATACAAAAACATTGGTGAAGAATAACATTCTAGTGATTGGATTAGGAAACATTTTACTCAGAGATGAGGGGGTCGGTGTTCACGCCATCCGCATCCTGAAAGAACGTTATCGTTTCGACCCCTGCCTTGAGATCATCGATGGCGGAACCCTAGGGCTCGATCTTTTACCCTTTCTGGAGACAGGCGATAAAGTCCTTTTCGTTGATGCGATCGATTTCGGCAAGAAACCGGGCTATATCGAAGAAATTGAGGATGATGAGATTCTTCCTGCTTTTCAAACGAAACTTTCCGTTCACCACATCGGTCTTTCTGATCTCCTCCTTGCCGCGAAGTGGATGGATTTGAAACCGGTTAAAATTTGCCTGATTGGAATACAGCCGGAATCTGTCGAGATGGGGCTGGAGATGACAGATTGCATCATAGGGAAGTTGACGGAACTTGTGGATTGGGTCTTCCAAAAACTGAAGGCGTGGGGTGCGACATGTGCCTTGCAATCCCTCTGAGACTCGTTGAAATCAACAACCTTGTTGGGGTCGGGAAGGTTGAAACGGGTGCCATTTTGAAAGACGTCTCCTTGATGCTTCTTCCCAAGGAAGTGAAAATCGGTGACTACGTCTTGGTTCATGCTGGTTTTGCCCTTCAAAAACTCGATGAAGAAGCAGCCCTGGCGACACTGAATTTACTGAGAGAGATGGCAGAGGCCGGTGAACAGGAAAAGATTCCTTAATCGACGGCGTATAACTTGAGTTCGAACCACAAAGGAGAACCAGATGAAACGAATCCTTCCAGCATCGTTCTATAACCCTCTTACGCTGTTCGGTTCATTCATTGTCTTTTTCAACCTCGGTCTGATTGTCTTCCTCCTTATCGTCGATCTCCTGGCAAAGCGTCCGAAGCCCTATTCGGACCTGATCATCCTGCTCGTCTTGCCCCTGTTCATCCTCATTGGGGTGGCGCTTATCATACTGGGGATTGTTCGGCAGCGCAGAAGGCAGAAACTCTCAGCAGAAGAACAAGGCTTGCTCGTGATTGATTTCAATGATCAGAAACAGCGCAGGCGCGTGATACTTCTCTCAATGGGGTTTCTCTTTTTTACCTTGCTGTATGCCTTCGGTATTCACCAAGGCTATGAATTCGTCGAATCGGACTTTTTCTGCACCCGGGTCTGCCACTCCGTCATGGGCCCTCAGGATAGGGCCCATGCCTTTTCCTCTCACGAAGAGGTCGGGTGTTCAGCATGTCATGTGGGTCCGGGCACTAAGTATTTTGTCCTTTCGAAGCTTACGGGAACCACCGAGCTTTACAGTCTCCTTTCGAATACATTCCCGAGACCTATTCCTGCGCCGATCAAGGGTCTCAGACCTTCAAGGGAGATTTGCGAGACCTGTCATGGTCCCAAGTATGCCTTAACGGAAACCCTCCAGGGCAGAAAGTACTATCTCTCTGATACGGAAAACACGGAATGGGAAATTGGTTTGTTGCTCAAGATGGGTGTCGTGAGGGTTCCGACGGATAGGCCTCCCATGATGCACTGGCACTACGGGGTTGCCAAGCAGATCGAATACGGAACCACTGATCCTAAGCGCGAGGTCATTCCGTGGGTTCGTGCTATCGGCTTCGACGGCAAGGCCAGAATTTACCGCATCAAAGATGGCAATGCTTCGGACAAAGAACCGTCACCGGAGCAGAAGCGCGTCATGGACTGCATCGACTGCCACAACCGCACTGGACACGGCTTCCACCCGGCCGACCAGATCGTCAATGTGCTCATCAGCAAGCGACTGATCGATCCCTCTCTGCCTGGGATTAAGGGCGTGGCGGTCAAGGTGCTTGAGGACACCTATGCGGGCCAGAAGGAGGGATTCTACGCTATCGGGACCACTCTCAGCGATCTCTACCAGAAGAAGTATCCTGACATTTACTCTTCGAAGAACGAACAGATCAACCAGGCGATCACCGAGATCCAGAACCTTTACAAATTAAATTATGATCCTGCCATGAAGGTCAGCTGGAGAAACTTCCCCAACAACCAGGGTCACATGTATTCCCTGGGTTGCTTCCGCTGCCATGATGGCAACCATGTGAGCAACGATGGGAAGGTGCTATCGAAGGACTGCTCCCTTTGCCATATTCTTATAAAACGCCAGATGGAGAAGGAGAAAAGTCAGGCTATCCTGACCATCGATCCATATCCCCATCCTGTTGATATCGGTGATTCTTACAAAGAGACAAACTGTAGTGACTGCCATGGCGCGTCTCATTGATCGCGTCCAGGCCGGAGGAGAGAGCAAATGGGAAGAGACCTTCCTGTAAAGAACTATTCCGGAAAAGGTGTATCGCGAAGGGAATTTCTAAAATTTTGTTCCATGGTGGCAGCGACTCTCGCCTTGCCCTCTTCCATGGTTCCGAGGATCGCGGAGGCCCTTGAAAAGAGAGAGAAGCCCGTTTTGGTCTGGCTCGAATTTCAGGATTGCGCGGGAGATACCGAATCCACGCTTCGGGCCACGAAGCCAACCCTTGGCCAGCTGGTTCTCGACGTCTTTTCCCTGGAGTACCATGAGACGCTCATGGCTGCAGCGGGCCATCAGTCCGAGAAATCCCTCGCGGACGTTGTAAGAAATCAGAAGGGGAAATACATCACGGTAGTCGAGGGAGCCATTCCCTTAAAGGATGGAGGCATCTATTGCACCGTGGGCGGGAAAGCAGCCGTCGATATCGCCAGGGAGGTGTGTGGAAACGCGGTTGCTACGATCGCCGTTGGAAACTGCGCCGCCTTTGGAGGGATTGCAGCGGCTCACCCTAATCCGACAGGCGCAGTGGGTGTTCACGAGGCGGTTACGGGAATCACACTGGTCAATCTTCCTGGCTGTCCCATGAATGTGGAGAATTTGACGGCCACCATTATCCACTACCTCACCTTTGGATCCCCCCCCGCGGTGGACAGTCTCCGTCGTCCCCTTTTTGCCTACGGTAAAAGGATCCACGACAACTGCGAAAGACGGGCCCATTTCGATGCGGGCCAGTTTGTCAGGAGCTGGGGGGATGAGGGACACCGACTGGGATGGTGTCTCTATGAGATGGGTTGCAAGGGACCGATGGCCTATCAGAACTGTCCCACGATCAAGTGGAATGGGGGAACGAGCTGGCCGATTCAGGCCGGGCATGGCTGCATCGCCTGTGGCACCCCTAATAATTGGGATACGGCCTATCCCTTTTACCGGAGGCTTCCAAATGTTCCTGGAGCCAACGTACAGGTCGCAGCGGACAAAATCGGCGTCGGCCTTGTCGCTGCGACTCTTGTTGGCATTTCCGCCCATCTCGTGGGAAGAGAAATTAGGAAGGCCGCTACCCGAAAGAGACCTTCGGATGATAAAGAAGCGAAAGGCGAAGAGAAGATAAAAAGAATTTAAGAAAAAGTCGAAGCAGGAATCATGATTGCTCATAACCCCCTCCACAGATCCGGACGTGCGGCATTACCGCATCCGGCTCCTGCCTTGGGTGATGATGCCGAGGCAAAAAATTCGAATTTCTCAATAGATGGAATTGTACAACAAACAACTATACTGAAGGGAGGAACATATCATGCAGCTCGGGATGATTGGTCTTGGAAGAATGGGCGGTAACATGGTGCGCCGCTTGATGCGTGCGGGTCATGAGGTCATTGTATACTCAGCCACGGCAAAAACAAGGGAGACCTTCGCGAAAGAGACCGGGGCGTATGCGGCATCGTCGGTTGCTGAGCTTGTCGGTAAGCTCAAGCCGTCGCGAGTGGTCTGGCTGATGGTGCCCGCAGCCGTGGTCGATAAGACGTTGGATGATGTGGCGGGCTACGTGCAAAAGGGGGATATTGTCATCGACGGCGGTAATTCCTACTACATCGACGATATCCGGCGCTCCAAACAGCTTTCGCCTAAGGGAATCCACTATGTCGACTGCGGAACGAGCGGAGGCATCTGGGGCCTCGAGCGCGGGTATTGCCTTATGATCGGCGGACCGAAAGAGGTGGTTCAGTATCTCGATCCGATCTTTAAGACCCTCGCTCCGGGCCGGGGCTCGATTCCCCGGACACCGGGCCGAGAGAAGATGGGGGGGACGGCAGAGGAAGGGTATCTTCACTGCGGCCCTGCGGGTGGAGGCCACTTCGTCAAAATGGTTCATAATGGCATCGAATATGGCATTATGGCCGCCTATGCGGAGGGGCTCAATATCCTTCACCACGCCAATGTCGGGAAGAAAGATCACGTTGTGGATGCCGAGACAACACCTCTGCGCGATCCCGAGCATTATCAGTACGACTTTAGCCTGATAGACGTCACGGAACTCTGGAGGCGGGGAAGCGTCATTGCCTCCTGGCTTCTCGATCTCTGCGCCCTGGAGTTCGTCGAAAGCCCTGACCTGTCGAAGTTCGCAGGAAAGGTGTCGGATTCAGGAGAGGGGCGCTGGACGATTCTGGCAGCCATTGACGAGGGAGCGCCGGCCCCTGTGCTCAGCACGGCCCTCTACCAGAGGTTCAGCTCCAGGGGCGAGGATGACTTTGCGCGGAAGGTGCTCTCTGCCATGCGCTTCGGTTTCGGGGGCCACCTCGAAAAACTTTCAAAATGAGGAGAAAATAATGAGCCTTCTACCGTCGGATGCGTTTGTCTTCTTTGGGGCAACGGGCGACCTAGCCTATAAGAAGATCTTTCCCTCCCTTCAGGCGATGGTCAAGCGGGGCCACCTCAGTGTGCCGGTGATCGGCGTGGCGAGGTCTGCCAAGAACGTCGATGAGCTCCGTGCTCGGGTCCGCGACAGCCTCGAAAAGCATGGAGGGCTCGATTCGGCGGCTTTCGACAAACTGAGCGGCCTGTTGCGCTACGTCCGAGGTGACAATGGAGACCCGGCCACGTACCAGGCGTTGTGCAAAGAACTCGCGGGTGCCGAGCGGGCCGCTTTTTACCTGGCGATTCCGTCCACCAGTTTTGAAGTAGTCATCGAACAGCTCCAGAAGTCGGGGTGCAGCAAGGGCGCGCGGGTCATCATCGAAAAGCCTTTCGGAAGGGATCTTGCCTCCGCGCTGGACCTCAACCGGATCCTGCTTCGGACCTTTGAGGAGAAGGCCATTTTTCGAATTGACCATTACCTCGGAAAGCGGCCGGTGGAAACGATGGTTTTTTTCCGTTTCACCAACCCCTTCATGGAGGCCTTCTGGGATCGCCACCAAGTTGAAAGCGTGCAGATCACCATGGCCGAGAGTTTCGGAGTCCAGGGACGGGGCGGGTTCTATGACGAGACAGGCGCCATCCGTGACGTGATCCAGAATCATCTCTTCCAGGTCTTGTGCAATCTCGCCATGGAACCTCCTGTCAGGACGGACAGTGAATCAATCCGGGATGAAAAGGTCAAGGTCCTGAAGGCGATTCCGTCACTGGACGAAAAGAGCGTTGTCCGGGGCCAGTTTCTGGGCTACCGGAAGGAGAAAGGAGTGTCGCTCGATTCAAAGGTGGAAACCTTTGCTGCCCTCAGGCTTGAGCTCAACTCCTGGGGCTGGCAGGGGGTGCCTTTCTATATCCGGGCCGGGAAGTGCCTGCCGGTGACCTGCACGGAGATCGTTGTCCGTCTCCGTCATCCTCCTCCAGTGTACCAGGACTTCCAGTTGAAACAGAACTACTTTCGGTTTCGGATCAGTCCCGAGACCATGGTTGCCATCGGTACGAACGTCCTGGCCCAAAAAGAGACAGTTGGCGAGTTCTTTGAGATGGTAGGGGTACGCCATCCCGGTCCGGGCGAGATGGACGCCTACGAACGTGTGCTGGGAGATGCCATGGCAGGAGATGCCACCCTTTTTGCCCGGCAGGACTATGTGGAGGAAGCCTGGCGCATCGTCGATCCGGTGTTGAAGGCGGGGACTCCGGTTTACGAGTATGAGCCGAATACCTGGGGACCGAAGGAAGTCGAGCAGGTCACGCCGCCTGGCGGCTGGCATAATCCAATCGTGACAACTTAAATAGATCGGAGCACTGGAGTAATGGTTAGAAACAAGAAAGCTTTCATGTTGATTAATGCCCCAAATCAGTGAGTCCAATACTCCATTACTCCAATTCTTCTGGGGTTTCAATGAAGATCGAAGTATTTGATGATGCAGATGCGGTTGCACGGGAGGCGGCAAAATTCATCGCTGCCGAGGCGCGTGCTGCTGTGGCCGCGCGGGGCCGCTTCGTGATGGCAGTCAGTGGTGGCCACACGCCGTGGCAAATGCTACGCGCGCTGGCGGACGAGGCTGTACCCTGGGAATCTGTGCACGTCGTTCAAGTCGACGAACGCATCGCGCCCGCTGGCGACCCCGACCGCAACCTGATGCACTTGCGCGAGAGTTTGCTCGAACGCGCGCCGTTGCCGGTGGAGCAGCTCTACGCCATGCCGGCCGAAGCGGACGACGTCGAAGCCGCCGCCCGTAGCTACGCGCGCACACTCGAAAGGATTGCCGGCACACCCCCGGTGCTCGACCTTGCCCACCTCGGGCTCGGCCCGGACGGCCACACGGCTTCCCTAGTGCCGGGAGACCCGGTGGTAAACGCCACCGACCGGGATGTGGCGCTCACCAGACTTTACCAGAACCGCCGGCGGATGACGCTGACATATCCAATGCTCAATCGCTCCCGTCGAATCCTGTGGTTGGTGACCGGGGCCGAAAAGGCGAAGATGCTTATACGCCTCCGTGACGCTGACATTTCAATTCCCGCCGGCCGGATTCGGCAGGAGCAGGCGTTGGTGATGGCCGACCGCGCAGCAGCAGCAAAACTGGGGACCAATTAGCATGAAAGAATGGGTAAAACCGAAAGGAGAAAACGATGACCGACGAGAAGATGGTTCAATTGGCGATCAACACCATTCGAACGCTCTCGATCGATGCGGTGCAGCAGGCCAAGTCCGGGCACCCCGGCACGCCGATGGCGCTCGCGCCGCTGGTCTACACGGTCTGGAATCGCGTGATGCGGTTCGATCCGCAGGACCCTATTTGGCCCAACCGCGACCGATTCGTGCTATCGAATGGCCACGCTTCGATGCTGCTCTGGTCGGTGCTCCATCTCACCCGCACCCAGGCAGTGAATGCGGATTACGAAATCCTGGGCCATCCTTCGGTCTCGCTCGACGATATCCGCCGCTTCCGTCAGCTCGACAGCAAAGCGCCTGGACACCCCGAGTATCATTGGGTCTCAGGCGTTGAAACCACTACCGGTCCACTTGGCCAGGGGGTGGCCACGAGCGTCGGGATGAGCATCGGAGAAAAATGGCTTGCCAACCACTACAACCGGCCCGGCTTTGAGATTTTCAATTACAATGTTTATGCCGTTTGCGGAGATGGATGCATGATGGAGGGACTATCGGGGGAGGCGGCATCCCTGGCGGGCCACCTCGGGCTCGACAATCTTTGCTGGATCTACGACAACAATCACATCACTATCGAGGGGAATACGAGAATCGCCTTTACCGAGGACGTCGCAGCCCGTTTCTTAGGATACGGCTGGAATGTATTGCGGGTCGGGGACGCAAATGACATCGAGCGCATCGAGCACGCCCTTAACATCTTTCATAAGACGAAAGGCAGACCAACCTTCATCATTCTTGACAGTCACATCGGCTACGGCTCCCCACATAAGCAGGACACTTCCGCCGCCCACGGCGAGCCCCTCGGAGATGACGAGGTCTGCCTCTGCAAGCGGTTCTATGGCTGGCCGGAGGATGCGAAGTTCTTTGTGCCCGACGGTGTGTATGCGCACTTTGCTTCCGGCCTCGGTGCGAGGGGCGCTCAGATGCGGCGACAGTGGACGGAACTCTTCGCCGCTTACCGATCTAAGTATCCCGAGCTGGCTAACCAGATCGAGCTGATGCAGCGGCGCGAACTGCCTGCTGGCTGGGATCGCGACCTTCCCGTCTTCCCTGCTGATCCAAAGGGAATCGCGGGGCGGGACGCTTCGGGCAAGGCGCTGAACGTTCTCGCTCAGAACATTCCCTGGCTGCTGGGAGGCTCGGCCGATCTTGGGCCGTCGAACAAAACGACTCTGGCGTATGAGGGCGCGGGAGACTTCCAGGCCAATAACCCGGCGGGGAAAAACCTGCATTTCGGCATCCGCGAGCATGCGATGGCTGCGATTGTGAACGGGCTCTCATTATCTAAGCTGCGCGCTTTCGGCGCGAGCTTCTTCATCTTTATCGACTACGCGCGGCCTGCGATCCGCCTATCCGCTTTGATGGAGCTCCCTGCCATTTTTATCTTCACTCACGACGCGATGGGGGACGGCGAAGACGGCCCGACCCACCAGCCGGTAGAACATCTGGCGTCGTTGCGGGCGATTCCCGGTCTGGTCACCCTGCGGCCCGGCGACGCCAACGAAGTGATCGAAGCCTACCGCTACATCATGCAGTTGCGCCATGAACCTGCGGTGCTGGTGTTATCGCGCCAGCCCCTGCCGACTCTGGATCGTAAGAGGTACGCGCCGGCATCCGGAGTCGCACGGGGTGCGTATGTGCTCGCTGACCCTTCACAGGGAAACCCCGAAGTGATTCTGATCGCCTCGGGGAGCGAAGTTAGCCTCGCTGTGGAGGCTCATGAGAAGCTCATCTCCGAGGGAATCCGGTCGCGCGTTGTATCCATGCCGTCCTGGGATATATTCGAGCATCAGACGCAGGAGTATCAGGATAGCGTTCTGCCGCCGCACGTAACGGCGCGCGTTGCAGTGGAGGAAGCATCGACGTTCGGATGGGAGCGATACATTGGCAGGTCGGGGCGCATGATCGGTATGAAAACATTCGGGGCCTCGGCGCCGCTAAAAGAACTCCAGAGAAAGTTCGGCTTCGAGCCGGACAAGGTAGCAGCTGCGGCGAAGGAATTACTCGGCAGGAAATAAAATGAAGACGGAGAAACCAAAAGAAAGCATCTTCGGATATTTTACTGAATTCTGGTCCGAAGAGCGGAAAATGACAGGGTTGGTGATAGCTCTGACGTTTGACATAATTATAGGCTATCCTCTTGTAAGTGTGATCGGCAGCAGTGTTGCAATTCAACTTACAAACGATTTGGTTATCTCCGCCGTACTTCTATTGGGCTTTTTTGCGTTGACCCGCAATAAAATCACCCGAATGGTTCTCGGCGGGATTATTCTGATTGTAATCTCTGTCCGTTCGGTGCGTTATTTCTTCGGAGGAAATTGGCTCCTGGGATTGGGGATCTTCCTTTCACTGATGGCGGTCATTGCCTTTGTAACTTTTACGATGAGATATATCTACAAAGAAGGCCCAGTGACCTCGCAGCGCATTCAAGGAGCCGTTGCCGCATACCTGCTCATCACCATCGCATTCGCTTTAGGCTACCATCTGATCTCCTTTTTTATCCCAGGGGCCTTCAGGCTCTTGGATAAGCCACCAAGCATTGACGACCCCCGATTCGGGTACATTCTTCATTATTACAGTATCTCAACGATTACCACACTGGGGTACGGAGACATCGTTCCTGTGCACCCTTTCTCCCGGACTTTAGCGACGGTAGAAGCCCTTGTCGGGCAGCTCTATCCGGCCATCCTTTTGGCGCGGCTGGTGTCATTGTCCGTAATTGATAGCCGAAGGACTGATAAGGAAAAGACGTGAAGCGTTAATTGAATCTAAACGTTGCAAGAAAGGTAAAGGGCTTCTCATGAAAAAGGCGTTCTATCCCGGTCTCAGGAAAATCTTGTTCCCGTTGCAAAAGGCCCGGGACTTTTTGGATACCTCAGGTCCGGCCCGGGTGATGTTCGGCCCAGCTTCGGAAACAGCCGCAGGCGAGAGAGGACGGGACCTCGTGGACTTCCTCAAGCAGGTATCTCTCTTCACGGACCTCGCGCACGGGGACCTTAGACGGCTCGCCCGGATCGTCCACGAACGGGTCTACCGGGACGGCGAGATCATTTTTGAACAGGGAACACCCGGCGTGGCCCTTTACCTCTTGCGAGGTGGCATGGTCGAGATCACGAGGAAAAGGCACAATGGCGAGGAAATCCCCCTTGCCATGCTTGAGCCGCCCGCTTCCTTTGAGGAGCTGGCTGCGGTGAGGGATGAGGTGGTCCACTGGGCCTCGGCCCGGGCTCACGGCCCGGTCTCCCTGGTGGCCATCGGACGTTCGGACCTCGATGCCCTCAGCCGCAACTTCCCTCTCCTGGCGAACAAGATCCTTATGAAGCTGGCCCAGATCATTGCCGTTCAGCTTGAGACCCTTTTGGAGGCTGAATATTTCAATGAGGAGAGGAGTGCGAACAGTGATTCCGCGCAATGAGTTCAGCCCCGCAAGAATGCTCTTCGAGGTCATCGTGGCTGCCGCCGGTGTGCTCCTGTCTGCATACCTGCTTTGGAAACTGCGGAGTCTGATCGTTCCGGTTACCGCCAGCGGCTTGATGGCCTACATCTGCCGCCCCCTTATTGCTCGTTTGGAACATTATCGAATTCCGCGTGGTCTGGGCATGGGGCTACTCCTTGTTTTTTTCGGCCTTGCCGCGCTTTTCGTCGCGACGAGGATAAGCACGATCATGCCTTCCGAAAGCAAAATGATTGAGCTCAAGATCCGCACGCTCTATAAGCTCAACGATGGCTACAATCGGTTGATGGGGCTTGACCCATCTTTAACGAAAGGTAATCGGATGTACCGATTATTTCATGAAGATTTGGATGCTATCGTTGAGCGGATCGACCGGTTTCTCGCCCTTACCGGGGAAGAGGAATCCCTGTTCCTATCCTCACGGCTGCATGACCTCGGCGCGGCGAAGGGTTCCGATCGTTTGCTCGACTACCATCGCGCAAACCTCGGGACGCTCAGGACGCGGATTAAGGCGACCTCTCCTGAAGCCGGAGGGGTTAGAACTACTCCTCCATCTGCTGCCCAAGCGCCGGGCCCGGCATTGAAGCCGCCTCTCGCAACCCTGGGCCATATCCTCTCGGTCTGGTGCGTGGCCCCCCTGGTCTTTCTGTTCGTATTGCGGGATACGGGCGAGATCAAGCGCGGCCTTCTCAGGATGGTACCCAATCGCCTGTTCGAACCGGCGTTAACGGTCCTGGCAGATCTCGACCGCGCCTTGGGTAACTATGTGCGCGGCATTTTTCTTGAGTCTCTCGCTTTGGGTTCTACCGCCATGTTGCTACTCGCCATCGTGGGCGTTGCCCCCCAATGGGCAATCGTCTTAGGGATCTTCACCGCTGCGACGGACGTCGTTCCCTACCTGGGCACCGCGACTGCGTTGGTGGGAGGGCTCGCCTATGCTCTCCTGACGGAGGAAGTTCATCCGCTCCTGCCGCTGGTGAGCACAGAGAATTTGGCGTTATGGGTGATTGCGGCGGTGATAGCAGCCGAACTGCTCAAGAACATTTTCTACACACCGCTTGTTCTTGGCGGCGCGGTCAAGCTTCACCCGCTGGTGGTAGTCATCGGGGTGGTAGCCGGGGGCATCCTGTTCGACTTTGCCGGGGTGTTACTCGCTATCCCTGCGATGACCGTCTTCAAAGTTTTTGTATCGAGCACCGTCAGGCAACTGAAAGCCTATGGGCTGATTTGAGGGAGGCAGGGGTGTTAAGGGCGTGCCATGAATTAGAAGGGGGACTAAAATGAGAGCCAAGGATGAAGGTGTCGGAGGCGGCACGCGACGTACGTTTCTATTGTGGAGATTAAGGTGGCTATTACTGGTGGCAATCGCTGTGTGCATGCCACGGCCGTTGTGCGCCCAGATTGATCCTTACCCGCGTGAACTGATTGAGCTCGGCTACCACAAGGAACTCACCGGTCATGCCCCTCTTGCCGGCTACCTTTACTACTATCGCAACGTCCCGCAGTTCTTGCAGAGCAATCTCGCCTTGCGCGCCGTGGTGTCTCCGGTGTATGCGGATGGCGAATTGGGCATACGCGATGTCCTGGGGCCTCATACGGACATTGGCATCGGTCTCGCCGGCGGCGGCTTCGCATATAGCTACAATGACATTCGTGCCGGCGAATGGCTTAAGAAAGAATCGTGGGTGGGTCATGGTGTCGGTGTATCCGGGAGTGTGTATCACCTGTTTAATCCGGCGGCGCGCATTCCACTCTACGGCGTGTTCCGAAGCGCCTTCCAGTATGCGATCTATGAGAGCAGCAGCGATACGGCGCGGAACTTTGTCATTCCAGACAACCAGCCCACCGCTTCCTTGCGCGCCGGTTTGCGCTGGGGTGGCCTGGAATTCTTGATGATGCCGGCTTTGGGCCTTGAGGTTTCTGGCTGGTATGATGGCCTGTATCGTCTCTCGCCGGGGACTTACGGTTTTGCTCAGGACCGCGACATCGAGCGGTGGGTTCACCTCTTTTGGGGACGCGCGTTGTTTCGTTACACGATGCCGGAATCCAAACACACCTTTGGCTTGGGTCTGGACGCCGGCACAACGATTCACCCGGACCAACTGAGTGCTTATCGTCTGGGCGGCCTGTTGGATTTGACGGCGGAGTTCCCATATCGAATCCCCGGTTACTATGTCGGTGAACTCAGTGCGAGGAATTTTTTTCTGCTGAACGGTTTCTACGACGTTCCCCTCGACTCGCGAAAATGCTGGCGATTCGCTGTGGGAGCTTCTACGGGTCGGGTAAGCTTCACTCCGGGCATGGATCAGCCACACAATTGGAATTCCGGTGTGGGTTGCCAGCTGTCCTATCACAACCCCTCAGAATCCATCAAGATTGGGCTGCTGTACGGCTATGGTATCAATGCCATCCGCGATCACGGCGAAGGTGGGCACGCAATTGCGCTGATGGCTCAGATCGATCTCGAGAAATCAAAAGTTGGCAAGGGCACCCAACCCAGAAGACCACCCTTCCAATTTTTTAAGGGTCTGCTGCGAACTTTTTGACGCGGACTCTCCCGGGTGTTGTGGTTTCTCACGAGAGCAAAAGAAGGAAGAAGGAGGGAGAAGTGATGAGCAAACAGGCTAACAAGACAAAGATCGGTATCTTCGTTCTGGGTGCGATGGCCTTGTTGGTCATCGCAATCGTTGTCCTGGGTTCCGGGAAGTTATTCAGGGAGACATTTAAAGCCGTCTGCTTTTTCGAGGGACCGGTTGGGGAATAGACGTCGGTGCACCGGTGGTCTTCGACGGGGTCAGGATCGGCTCCGTCACAGATAAAGGGCTACTCTTAGCCGCAAGGGCTACAGTGGAACCTCAGTCCAGGAGATCATGGCAGCCGCCGGTGTTACGAAACCGGGATCTGCAAAACCAATAGGGGAAGAACGCGGTTAGAGAGGAGGGAAAGGACTATGAGAAGGCTCATTCTATTCTCATCTTTCTTAGTTGTTGCCTTATTTGCCCCTTACTATGGATGGACGCAGGAAAGCCAAAAGATTCATCCGCCCGTCATTACTCATGCCTATGCCATGGATCGGGTGCCATATGGGACAACAGAGTTGAAAATATATATTGAGGCGGAGGATGCAGATGGCGATATGAATTATGTTTTCGTCGTCGTGGACGAGCCTGGCCACGGTCCTTACCCACCTGATCGTGTTCTATTAGGTCCTCAGCATCAAAGTCATCTTAAAGGATTTCTTCAATGGAACAGAGTTCGACCAGGAGCACCTTTAGCTGAGGGAACCCAGATCAGGGTAAGAGTCTCCATTGCCGACAAGGCCAGAAATGTAAGTAATGAAGTGGTTTTCCCAATAACCTTTGTGTCAGGGACAAGCGCTCAACAAGACATACCTGCTCCTTTTGACGAGATCGATATTCCAATGCTCGGCTACGTAGCTGTACGCGAGGAATAAGACGATTATTATTGCAGGCACAAATGATGGAATTGTATGAAGGCGGCTGGCTCGACATGATCAACGCTGTGGATCTCGCGCTCCAGTCGCAGGCGGCCAATGCCGATGCACAGCACCTCTGGAGCCAATCCGAAGCCATGATCAGAGGCACTGGAGAACACTTATGAGTATAATGACTCGCGAACAAGCCATCGAAGATCTCAGTATGTTCGGCATCAAGGAGCCCTATACGTATCTCATCGACATTGTTCCACTTATTGAGATGATCTGGGCGGACGGCGAGGCACATGAAAGCGAGCCGGCCATACTCGATGAATGCCTGCGCAAGCGGGTGCAGCAAATCAACGGGATGGCGGGCTATGCAGCGATCGACTTCCAAGGTGCCCAGGTATTTGCGTATCGAGTCATTCGACAGAAACCGCTACCCGAGTTTCTGAGAACGCTCAGGTCGTTGGTCGGCCCTGTCGTTCTGTCCTCCTCCGACTCTCGCCATGTAGAGCCCCTGACAAAGTTGATGTTCGAAGTATGTATCGATATTGCAGCCAACGCGGTGCGAAAGTATCCTTGTGGCCTTCACGATCGTTTCGATTCGATTGAAAAGAGATGTTTTTATGAGATCATTATGACTTTCATTGATTTCAAGTGGCCCGAAAGGATGAAGAAAAAGGACACCGAACCATTGGAATCATGACGAATCAGACACCTGGGGCATGCAGAAGATGGTCGTTCTGGTTGGAATAGGCATGGCTGATCTGAGCATGAATCCCTATGCTCTTCTCGAGGCAAAGAAGACCATCCGGGACATGGCGTTTGAAAGCTGGCAGTCAGCAGCCCGAACGGTATGTGATCTTGCCTCACCCGAAGAGATGAACACGCTCATCGAGCGGGAGGGACATTATGAAAATCCGATTGATTATTGTGGCCGCGTTCATTCTTATAACCTGTGTGTCGAGATCATCAGAATCCAGAAGTGTCGCTGAGATCTTTAAACAGGTGAACGGCTCGGTAACGGTGATTGTGGCTCTGCATAAAGTTTCTTCAGTCCCTGCTGGTCTCCAGCAGACGACAGGCCTTGATCTCGGCTCCGGTGTTCTTGTTTCGAAGAACGGGAAGGTCATCACTTCGGCTCATCTGGTCAATGCCGCTGATCAGATCGCTGTCAAATTTTCGAGTGGTGAAACCGTAAGTGCCCGGGTCGTAGCTTCAGCTCCCCTTGCCGATGTCTCATTGCTTCAGCTTGAATCAGTACCGAAGGAGGTTGTGGTCGCAAAGCTTGGCGACTCCGAGAGGGTGGAGGTTGGGGATGAGGTTTTCGTCGTGGGTGCGCCGTACGGGTTAAGCCATACATTGACAGTGGGTCATATCAGCGCCCGGCATAAACCGATTGCGATATTGGGCGGATTCGAGGTGGGCGAGTTCTTTCAAACCGATGCAGCTATCAACCAGGGGAATTCCGGAGGGCCCATGTTTAACATGGCCGGGGAAGTCATTGGAATAGCCAGCCGCATTCTTACAAAGTCCGGAGGTTCTGAAGGGCTGGGATTTGCCGTCACCTCCAATACGGCCAGGCGGTTATTGCTGGAGGAGCAGTCTTTCTGGTTTGGTCTTGACGGTATCGTGCTTGCCGATGAATTCGCTGGGGCCTTTAATGTTCCCCAGTCCATGGGATTTCTCGTCCAAGAGGTTGCTGACAACTCTCCGGCTGCGCGCCTGGGGCTCCAGCCTGGAAGGACTAAGTCTCAGATCGGCTCGAGCGAGATCCTTCTTGGAGGAGACATCATTCTGGAGGTGGTTGGGATTCAGGTCAGCGAGGACTGCTATGAGAAGATTCGGAAACGGCTCAGCGATATGAAACCAGGAGATACTATCACCGTCAAGGTGCTGCGGGCGGGACGGATACTGCAATTGTATACCACCCGGGGCCGATGAAGGGTAGATCCGAAGATCCTTAGGCTACTTAGCTGGGTGTTCATAGTAGGCATATCCAGGCCTCCTCATTAGACACAGAAAGGAGACCTCTGGAATGAAGGCGACAATTGCTGGCGTCCTGATAATCCTCTTACTTTCAACGGTGTGTGTCCTATCGGGTGAGGCCGAATTAAAACCGAGTCCAACGGAAAAGATTATCTGGGTTGATGGCATCGGCAGCGGGTTTCGGAAGGGTCTGTACCAAGTCGGGAGTACGATTGGAGCTGGATTTGGCACCAAAGTTTTTGGGACCACGCAAAAACATGATCTCGCGTCGGCGTCAATGAATGTGGGCTGGGTATTTACGGACGTAATCGCGGCTGATAAATGGTATCGTGGCAATTTGGAACTATTGGTCGAACTTTTCGCGGGCGGGCAGTTCAACCCTTACGGCCGTTATTTCGTCGGTCTGACTCCATTCATTCGCTATAACTTTGCCACCGGCAGCCGTTGGATGCCCTTTGTGGAATTCGGAGCCGGCGTGTCTGCCACGAATATCGAGGGTCCAGACCTTACCGGGACTTTCCAGTTTAACCTTCAGCCCGGTGCTGGCCTGAATTATTTCATCAGCAAACGAACTGCATTGACCGTGCAGTACCGCTGGTTGCACTTTTCTAACGCGCGTATCGCGCTACCCAACCACGGGACGAACACACAGATGTTTGAAGTCGGCGTGAGCTGGTTTTTTTGAGGAATTAAATGGGAGCGGCACTCGGAGATATTGCTACGCAGGCTGAGATAAGTCTGAAGCAGCAGGAGGATCGGAAACTTCTTGTGGTGCTTTCCGGTGCGTGGAGGCTTGCGTCTTTGCTTCCCTCGGCGGACGAGATTACAAGACAGATCGACACGGATCAGGTCCGGCGTATTGCTTTTGAGACCGATGAATTGAAAGACTGGGACAGCAGTTTTCTGACTTTTCTCATCAAAGTCAATCAATTCTGTTCCCAGAATAATATTCAATTCGAAACCCAAGACCTTCCACGAGGTGCAAGGCTCCTCCTGAAGTTAGCCTCTGAGGTCCCCGAGAGAAAAGGCGTTAGGGAGGAACTAAAAAAAGAATTTTTGGTTTCGCTCGTGGGTACTAAGGCAATCGATTGTTACCGCTCCGCCAAGGAGATGATTGCGTTCGTAGGGGACGCTACCATTGCTCTTTCTAAATTTCTTGTTGGCAAAGCTAACTTCCGTCGTTTGGACCTGCTTCAATTACTTCAGGAATGTGGTTACCGGGCCCTTCCCGTCGTCTCTCTTGTCAGTATTCTGCTTGGATTGATTCTTGGTTTTGTGGCCGCCATCGAACTGAGGATATTTGGAGCACAATTGTTTGTTGCCGATGTGGTTGCAATTGGAATGGTGCGCATCATGGGTGCGGTCATGACTGGAATCATCATGGCCGGACGAACAGGCGCTGCATTCGCCGCTCAACTTGGGACAATGGAGGTCAATGAGGAGATCGATGCCTTGGAAACATTCGGTATCCCTCCTATGGAATTTCTCGTTTTGCCAAGGGTGATCGCCCTGATCATCATGATGCCGTTGCTTTGTGTTTATTCAGACGTGCTGGGCATCCTGGGGGGGGTGATCGTCGGGGTAGGCATGCTCGATTTAGGTCTGATCGAATATCTCAACCGAACCAAAGAGGCTCTCAATTTGAGTACCTTTGGAATTGGGATTTTTCACAGCGTCGTCTTTGGAGTGCTCGTGGCCCTCTCGGGGTGTCTCAGAGGGATGCAATCCGGACGGAGTGCTTCGGCAGTGGGTTACGCTGCAACTTCCGCCGTGGTGACGGGGATCGTCGCCATTATTGTGGCGACCGCAATCATCACCTACATTTGTCAGGTGCTTGGGATTTAGAAGATGCGACGGGGCGGATTTCCGCCCGACAGAGAAAGACTCGATGGGAAAGGAACCGATCATCAGGGTGAATCATCTGGATATGGGCTATGACAGTTTGTTGGTCATGCGAGACCTTACCTTCACCGTTAATGAAGGGGACATCTTTATCGTCATGGGTGGAAGCGGCTGTGGCAAAAGTACGCTATTAAGAATATTGATAGGACTCAAGGAACCCTCGAAGGGACAGGTCTTCTACAACAATGTCAGCTTCTGGGAGGCGGACTCTGAAGAACGTAGAAAGATCATGAAACGGTTCGGTATTCTGTATCAGAGTGGAGCCCTCTGGAGCTCCATGACGCTGGCGGAGAATGTCATCCTTCCTATCGAGCAGTATACCAGGTTAAGCCCCCGGCAGATGCGCGAGATCGCCTCCCTCAAGCTTTCATTGGTTGGATTGGCCGGATTTGAGGATTTCTACCCTTCGGAGATCAGCGGCGGAATGAGAAAGAGGGCCGGAATCGCCCGTGCCATGGCCCTGGATCCGGATATACTTTTTTTCGATGAGCCCTCGGCCGGGCTCGATCCGGTCAGTGCACGGCTGCTCGATGACTTGATCCTTGACCTCCGGGACGCCCTCGGAACCACCATCGTTGTGGTGACTCACGAGCTGGCCAGCATCTTTACCATCGGTAACAACTCCATCTTTCTGGATGCCGACCGCCGGACGATGACGGCCAGCGGGGATCCAAAGAAGCTCCTCGCCGAGTCCGACGATCCCACGCTGTGCCGATTTCTAACAAGAGGAGCAGAAGGAGCGTAAAAGGTCATACTCGAATATTGTTGGAGGTTTTATGAGCAAGCCTGCGAACAAGACACTGATTGGCATATTCGTCCTGGGTGCAATTGCATTGGCGGTGGTCGCGATCGTCGTCCTTGGCTCCGGAAAGTTCTTTAAGAAGAGTTTTCCCGCTGTCTCCTACTTTGAGGGGTCCGTCGGTGGATTGAATGTAGGTGCTCCTCTTGTACTCCGAGGGGCCAAGGTGGGTACGGTCACCAGTGTCAAGTTACGCTTCGAAGCCAAATCGGACCAGATTCAAATTCCGGTGTTCTTAGAGATTGAGCCGGAGAGATTGGAAACAAAGGATAGATCCGGCAGGGTTGATCCGGTAGCAGCTCTTAAATTACTCATTGACCGGGGTCTCAGAGCCCGGCTTGAACCGCAGAGTCTTTTGACAGGCCAGATGCAGGTGGCTCTCGACTTCTATCCCGAAAGACCTGCTCGATTTGTGGGAGCCGATCCCGGATATCCAGAGATCCCGACGATCCCTACCCCCTTGCAGGAACTGGCGAAGAGGGTTGAGCAGCTTCCTCTGGAGCAGATCATCAAGGACATCGGCTCCGCCGTGGCGGGAATCAATAGGTTCGTCAATTCCCCTGAAATTACCAAATCGCTTCGATCGGTATCTGTGGCGGCTGACGAGGCAAAGGATCTGATCGGCAAACTTGATGTAAGAATTGATCCTCTCGTTTCGAATATCGAAGCGGCTGTAAAAGACGCGCAGAAACTCCTCCAAGATATCGATAGGCAAGTGGAGCCTTTGGGACCCTCTATCCGGAGAGCTTCTGACAGCCTCGAGAAGACCCTTCAATCCGCAGATGGTGCTTTTCACTCGGCTCAAAGAGCGATTGGCGGAGTGGAAGCGAACATCGGTGAGGATTCCCCTCTGGCTTACCAAATCAACAAGACACTCGAAGAAGTTTCGAATTTAGCACGCGCGATCCGTCAACTCGCCGACTATCTCGAGAGGCATCCTGAGTCTGTTCTGCGTGGGAAGGGGGGAGATAAAAAATGAGTCGGTTTCATTCTCCTCTACTATGGATTGTCATCGGAATTGTACTGGCTACAATCTCCGGATGTGCGCGCTCTCCGTCGTCGAGATTTTACCTCCTGGATGCTCTGTCTGATTCTGCTTCCCCAGAAGGAAACTTCTCAGACAACCGCTGTGTATCGATCGGCATCGGCCCCGTTGAAATCCCGGACTATCTCGATCAAAAACAGATTGTCACCCGCGTTACACCGAATGAGATAAAGCTTGCGGAATATGACAGATGGGCGGAATCCCTTAAAGATAACCTCACGCGGGTGCTCGCAAAGAACCTTTCAAGACTTCTCTGTATCAAAGAAATAAGCTTCTTTCCGTGGCGGAGGGAGATCCCCAAAGATTATCGAATTGAAGTGAAGGTCATTCGCTTCGACGGCAGTCTCGGAGATAGCGTCGTTCTCGAAGCCTGGTGGACACTCTTAAGCGGGGATGGAAAAACGCTGCTTCAGTCGAAGAGATCAAACTTCAGCGAACCAGCAAACGGCCGAGATTACAAATCGCTTGTTTCGGCCCAGGACCGTAACCTGGCCTCCCTGAGCCGGGAGATTGCAGAGGCGATCCTTGTCCTATCGAAGTGATCGCATGGAAAAGGAGCCGTATCAAATAAGAGAATTATTGGGTGCGACAAGAAAGAGATTAGAAAACAAGCATGATCCAAAAACTTTAATTCAAGGAGGTAAGATATGAAAAGGTTCATCGCACTAAGCGCGGTTTTCTTTTTGCTCTTTGGATGCGCAAGCACAACCTTAATAAAATCCAATCCAATCGGGGCGAAGCTGGAAGTGGATGGACAGTCCATTGGAGAAACACCCTATTTCTATACGGATAAAGCTATAGCCGGGGCAGTGAGAACGGTGACTTTAAGAAAAGAAGGTTACAAAGACGCCAATGGCCTCATCAGGCGAGAAAAGCTGTCGGTTCCTGCTCTAATTGGAGGGATTTTCTTAGTTGTACCTTTTGTCTGGATTCTGGAGTACCCATCTCAATATAATTTTGAAATGGAGAAGTTATAACAGTTGAAGGTATTCACCATAATCAACGGAGAAATTGCTGCAACCCCGCATGCCGAAGTCGCAACAAAAAAGAAAGCATGGGATCTAAACTTGCTGGAACTGGCGAAAATGTTGGCAGAATAAAATAACCAGCGTCACTGCATCGCACTCAATGGTTCTTTCTTCAATACTCATCGAATGGTTCAGCAATATGTTCTGAATGCTTATTTTCTTCAGAGGTTACGGAGGGAGCAAAAATGGCTAAAGAGCCAAAGATTAAAGCAGAAGATTTGGTCAAGCGTTACCAGGATCTTCTGGAAATTGGCCGTTTAGTAAGCTGGTGTACGAACCGGGACCATCTTATCAAGACCTGCCTTGATCACATTAACCAAAGATTGGGAAAGCGAGCCCGATATTTCCTCATGGAAGGCGAAGAGCTGAAGCTCCATTCGTGGGTGGGCAGATATGAATGTCTGATAGAACAAGTTCCAGTTCACAAAGAGAGCATTGCGTGGGAGGTTATTCAAAAAGGGATACCCTTGAACCTGACCAATTCCAAAGAGATCGAAGGGCTCCGGCATACAGAAAGCATCAAGATCAAGGCCATTATTCCGTTCCAGTATGTGGATTCAGTTACTCAAGAGGAAATAAGAGCAGGGGCCTTAATCGTCGATTCAGGTGAAGAAGGGGTTCCTATTTCAGCCGAAGATTTCGAGTATCTGAAGGCTATTGGGGAATTAGTCGGAGCTGCTGTCGGTAAAGCTCAGTTAACAGAGCAATTGATTGAATCTTACCGAAAGAAGGAAGCCATAGTTAAGGGGACTGCCGATGCCTTTGGAAACCGAATTGCCGTCATCGGAATGGTCTCCCGACGCATAGCGCGATTGGCCAGGGATCCGGCCCTGGCCCAGGATGCCGAGATACTCCATCAGGAGATAGAATTGCTGGAATCCAATTTGAAGCAGTTTGAGAAATACATTGAAACCTGAAATCTGAGAAGAGAGAAGATTATGAGAAAGAGAAAAGGAGTTATTCTTGCGGTCGTTGGATATATTGTTTTGTTTCTCTCCATGGAAGGATGGGGGGCAGATTGGAAATTGTTTTTCACTACGACTCATGACTATTTCTACTATGATGCGGAGAGCATCACTCATCCATCGAAGGATGTAGTTAGAGTATGGGGCAGAGAAGTCTTCACGGAGAAAGGTGTGATTGAAATGGTCGGAGTGTTAGGGGAGAACTTTAAGACCTTGAGCTATTGGATGGACTTAGTTGAATTCCATTGTGGGGATAGGAAATTCCGTCACCTATCTTCAGTTGCGTACTCCACCGATGAGACACTGTTACATTCATTTGATGACCAAGAACCTAAGTGGTACTTTATATCCCCAGAATCTATGCTGCTGGATGTTCTTTACAACATCCTTTGCAAGTAACCACAACGAAAGACGAACCAATGAAGATCAGAGCCATAGCGAATGAGAGCAAGAGTTCATTAGAAACTCAACGGCTGCAAGACGATCAAGGAAGATTAAGGAAGGACTGGGTACTTGGGAGTGGCAGCCTTTCCTAAGAATTGATATTGATGATGGCGGGTCATTAACTTACAACTTATCGCATCCAATAGAATCATTGTTAGGCAGTACGTAATTCCTTAATGCGTGGGAGTTTGTCATGAAGGGAAGTGAGTCTCATCAAGAGGTATCGTGCCAAGTCTGTGGGACAACACGGCGCGCTATGCTGCGTAGGGCAATCATTGTTCGTCCTGCTGTGGCACAATTGGTGCAGCGTGCAGTCGAATACTGGGACGAGAACGGCTGGATCTGCCTCGATGACCTGCACAAATACCAGCATCAGTATGTACAATCGCTCCTCGAAACTGAAAGGGGCGAATTGACCAATCTCGAACTCGAAGTCCTCAAGGACTTGCGAGAACACGAGATACTGGCCAGGAACCCGGACGTGCAGTTTGAGGCTGCACTCACATTCGGTCAGCGCTTGGCGGACCGGATTGCGGCATTCGGGGGCAGTTGGAACTTTATTATCGTGTTCGCGGTGGTCTTGTTTGCCTGGATGTTTGTCAACTCGTACATGCTTGTCGTACGCCCGTTCGACCCCTATCCATATATCCTCTTGAATCTGGTGCTCTCGAGCCTAGCAGCCCTGCAGGCGCCGGTGATCATGATGAGTCAGAACCGCCAAGAGGAGCGGGATCGATTACGCGCAATGCATGACTACCAAGTTAATCTCAAGGCAGAGTTGGAGATCCGGCATCTGCACCAGAAGATGGATCATCTGATTACTCATCAATGGGAAAGACTGGCGGAGATTCAAGAGATCCAGATGGAACTCATCAACGAGGCGAGAGGCCGGCGCTAGCCCCATCTGCCTAACATTGGTATGCGGAGGCCACTGCCTCCGCGCCTTAGTAGATGACCGGAGAACCCTTAGACGCCAGAAAAGAAAATACCGTGTTGCCGTTGCCTGACCCTTTCCGTCAGGATGATCAGTTATGAGGGCTTTCGTGACCATTGGGGCGTTGTTTCGGATGAAGATGCTTCGTTTGCGGGGAGATTATTGATCAAGTGATTCTCGAGAACCGCCTCGAACGTCTGTCTGAAAGGAGGAAAACATGAAGGATAGAATTGGAGAGATTGCAGGAAAGATATGGACAGCGCTGGGAGAAAGACAAAACGTAGACATCCTGAAGCTCCCTAAAATGTTGAAAGAAAAAGCGGAAATTGTTTATCAGGCTTTGGGGTGGTTAGCTAGGGAAGACAAGATCAATTATCATACCAAAGATAGGAAGACCTTCGTGTCGCTAAGCCACGGAGAACGCGAGATATTTGAAAACCCTTTGAGGTCTCTTCCTGAACAGGGCTCACGGAAAGACTCTTAAGTGTAGCAAGAAAAGTGGGCCGAAAGTCCGCGCTGACGAGGAGAGGTATATCTTTATATTGATGTCATGGCTCTATGGGAAAGGAGGATTTTTATGGAGATCCGCGATTTTGTGCCTGACCATCAACTGGATCATGTAGGACTGCATCATCTGGGGCAGGTGTACTGGAACCGGTCCACACCGGAGCTCTACGAGCACGCCATACGCCGCTATGAGGCGCAGATCGTCCACCTGGGTCCTTTGGTGGTTTCCATGGGTCAGCATACCGGTCGGGCCGCAAAGGACAAGTACGTGGTGGATGAACCCAAAACCACCCAGGATATCTGGTGGGGAACCGTCAACGTGAAATACCCTGAGGAGAAATTCAGCGCCCTCCACCAGCGCATGGCAGCCTATCTTCGTGGAAAGACCGCGTTTGTGCAGGACTGTTACGCAGGGGCGGATGAAAGGTACCGACAATCCCTGCGAGTCATTACGGAATTTGCCTGGCACAGCATTTTTGCCCGCAACATGTTCATCCAGTTGCCCAGGGATCCTACCTTGATCAAGGCTTTCGTCCCGGATTTCACCGTGGTTCACTGCCCCAATTTCCACGCGGACCCGGATGATGACCTTACCAGGAGCGGGACCTTTGTCGCCCTTCATCTCACTAAGAAGCTGGTGCTGATCGGCGGCACCGCTTATGCCGGGGAGATCAAGAAATCCATCTTTACGGTCCTCAATTTTCTGCTGCCCGCTCAGGATGTGCTTTCCATGCACTGCTCTGCCAACGTGAACAAGGATGACCCGGACGACGTCGCCATCTTCTTCGGCTTGTCCGGGACAGGAAAGACTACGCTGTCAGCGGACCCGGGGCGACTGCTCATCGGGGACGACGAGCACGGTTGGTCGGACAAGGGGATCTTCAATTTCGAGGGAGGCTGCTATGCCAAGGTCATCCGACTTTCAAAGACCTCGGAGCCTGAAATCTATGAGTGCACCCGCCGTTTTGGGACGGTTTTGGAGAATGTGGCGATGAACACGATCCTGCGCCGTCTCGATTTGGATGATGCGAGCCTGACGGAAAACACCCGGGCTTCCTACCCCCTTACTCATCTGCCCAATATTGTTCCGTCCAGGATGGCCGGTCACCCACGCAATGTGATCTTCTTGACGGCCGATGCCTTTGGGGTTCTTCCCCCAATCTCAAGGCTCACAGAGGATCAGGCCATGTACCACTTCATCAGCGGTTACACCGCCAAGGTGGCGGGAACGGAAAAGGGGGTCAAGGAGCCCACCGCTACATTCAGCGCATGTTTCGGCGCCCCGTTTATGGTGCGTCATCCGTTTGTGTACGCTCAATTGCTGGCGAAAAAGATTAAAGAGCACAAGGCGAACTGCTGGTTGGTCAACACAGGGTGGACCGGAGGCCCCTACGGGAATGGGTCGCGCATGAATATCGAATTTACCAGAGCCCTTCTGAGGGCGGCACTCGATGGTTCGCTTGAAAAGACGGCCATGAGGCCGGAGCCTGTCTTTGGATTCCTTGTGCCCGCAGAATGTCCGGGAGTGCCTGCAAAGCTTCTTGATCCACGAGGCACCTGGTCCCGTCCTTCGGAATACGATGAGCAAACAAAAAAGCTGGCTGAGCTCTTCCAGAAGAATTTCGAGAAATTCAAGGATCAGTCGTCTAAGAGCGTGCAGGAGGCGGGGCCACGATTGAGCTGAGAACACTGCCCTTCCTTTAGGGATTTTGGATAGGGTCGATTTTGGGAGGCAGGTTATGAAACGGAAAAATCTATAAACCCGGAGGGTCTGAAATGAAAGTCGGAATTGTTGGTTGTGGGTATGTAGGTAGTTCAGGGGCGTATGCCATGGCTCTCAAAGGCACGGTGAGCGAGATCGTCCTCGTCGATCTCAACAAGAAGTTGGCTCAGGGGCAGGCCGAGGATATCCTCCACGCTACACCCTTTTCACATCCGGTGCGCGTCATGGCTGGAGACTATCCGGAGCTCGCGAATGCCGGCGTGGTGATTCTTGCCTGTGGCGTAGGACAGCGTCCAGGGGAGACACGCCTCCAGCTTCTCGAAAGGAATGTACAAGTCTTCAAAAAGGTCATTCCACAGGTGCTTCAGTCCGCGCCGGAGGCTTTGCTCCTGGTCGTCTCGAACCCGGTAGATGTGATCACTCAAGTCGTAACCAAGCTTTCGGAGATTAATCCGGCCAAGGTGATTGGAAGCGGTACCATTCTGGACACGGCCCGTTTCCGTGCCCTCTTGGGGGAGCACCTGGGGGTGGCGCCGGTCTCGGTTCATGCCTATGTCCTTGGAGAACACGGGGACTCAGAGGTTCTGGTCTGGTCAAGTGCGAAAGTGGGAGGGGTTTCCGTCCAGGATTATGCAGGGCAGATGGGTGTGAGTTTGACGGAAGAAAAGAAATCGCAAATTGACGACGCCGTGCGGCATGCGGCCTACCGTATCATTGAGAACAAAGGGGCGACCTATTACGGTATTGGAGCTGGCATTGCTCAGATCGTCCAGGCGATTCGCGACGACGAGCGTCGAGTACTTACTGTTTCCAGCCTTACGACCGAGATGGAGGCATTCAAAGGCATCTGCCTCTCCCTTCCCCGTGTGGTGGGATTAAAGGGGGTCTTAACGGAACTCCGGCCTGACCTCTCGAGCGAGGAAAATCTTGTGCTTCAAAAGAGCGCCGAGATCCTGAAGGAAGCTGCAGTCAGCCTCAAAATGATGTAGGGAGTGCTGGCCCCGCCTCTACCATAGGGTTCAAGAGGCAAGATTGGAGGAGATCATGACCATTCGAACCGTAGACCAGATTGAAGTGAAAGGGAAACGGGTATTTATCCGTGGCGATTTTAATGTCCCTTTGAACGAAAAGAATGAGATTACGGATGATACGCGAATCATCCAATCGCTACCGACGATTCGATCGGTCATCGAAAGAGGCGGGAAATCCATCCTGGCCTCTCATCTGGGAAGACCTAAGGGGAAAAGGGACCCCAAATATAGCCTGGCTCCTGTAGCGGAAAGGTTATCCAAATTGTTAGGAAGAGCAGTGGCCCTTGGAAGCGATTGTATTGGTGAAGAGGTGCAAAAACAGATTGAAGGAATGAAAGCAGGTGAGGTACTTCTTCTGGAGAATCTGAGATTTCATCCGGAAGAGGAGAAGAATGAAGAATCTTTTTCGAAAGCCCTGGCCTCTCTCTGCGACATTTATGTGAATGATGCCTTCGGTGCTGCCCACAGAGCACATGCTTCTACAGAGGGAATGACCCGATATGTCAAGACCCTGGCAGCAGGCTTTCTAATGATGAAGGAAGTGGAGAGCCTGCAGAGGGCACTGCTCAATCCGCAGAAGCCGTATGTCGCCATCCTGGGAGGGGCAAAGGTTTCGGACAAAATCGGAGTGATTCAAAACCTTCTGGATAAGGTGACAACCCTTCTTGTCGGAGGAGGGATGGCTTATACCTTCCTTAGGGCGAGAGGAATTGGAGTGGGAAAGTCATTGGTCGAGGAAGATCAGATTGGGTTCTCAAGCACTCTGTTAGAAAGGGCAAGAGGAAAAGTGAAGTTTCTCCTTCCCCAGGATCACGTTGCAGCCGAAAGAATGGACCTCCAGGCGAAACGACAAATTGTGAAGAACGGGGTGATCCCCCCGGATTGGCTTTGCCTCGATATTGGTCCGGAGACCGTGAAGGCATTCTCAGAAGAGATCAAAACGGCCAAGACGATTGTCTGGAATGGTCCCATGGGGGTCTTTGAGATGGAGCCATTCAGTAGGGGGACCTTTGCCATTGCTAAGGCTGTGGCCGACTCCTCTGCTTTTAGCATTGTGGGAGGAGGAGACTCAGTGGCAGCAGTCAACCAGGCAGGGGTGGCAGAAAAGATCAGCCATATCTCGACCGGGGGAGGTGCCTCCCTCGAATATCTGGAGGGGAAGAGATTGCCAGGTATCGAGGCCCTGAGAAGTAAAGATTGAGGCGGAAAGATGACGGTGCGGAGGAAGTTCCTACGGCAAAGATTGTAAAGACAATTGGAAGAGAGATTCTCGATTCAAGAAGTAATCCGACCGTAGAAGCGGATGTTCGCCTGGACGATAGGAGCATTGGCAGAGCCGCGGTGCCTTCCGGTGCATCTACAGGCGAGCACGAGGCAATTGAGTTGCGTGACGGAGAAAAATCGCGATATCTGGGAAAGGGTACACGCAAGGCTGCGCAACACATCAGCACCGAGATTGCCGCGGCCATAAAAGAGATGGATGGGTCCCGCCAGGCAGAAGTCGATAGTAAGATGATCCAACTCGGCGGAACGCCAAACAAAGGCCGCCTCGGAGCGAACGCGATTCTGGCCGTGTCTCTGGCGGTTGCTCGGGCGTCTGCCGCATCGAAAAGAATGCCGCTGCACCGGTTTCTCGGAGGTGATGCGGCGTGTTTGCTGCCGGTGCCATTGATGAACATCCTGAATGGAGGGGTCCATGCCGACAACTCGGTGGACTTTCAAGAATTCATGATCGCTCCTTTCGGGGCTCCGAGTTTTGCCGATGTCCTGCGCATGGGCGCTGAGGTGTTCCACACCTTGAAGAACGTGCTGAAAAAGAAAGGCTATTCAACGGCTGTAGGAGATGAGGGAGGATTTGCTCCTAACCTCAAATCAAACGACGAAGCGCCGGAGACAATTCTCGAAGCGATTACACAGGCAGGATATCGGCCCGGCACAGATATCGGTCTGGCCCTCGACCCGGCGTCGAGTGAATTCTTCGATTCGGACAAGGGGAAGTACGTCTTCAAGAAATCGGACAAAAGTGAGAGACAGTCGGAGCAGATGGTCGAATTCTGGTCGAATTGGGTTCGGCAGTATCCGATCCTCTCGATCGAAGATGGCATGGCAGAGGATGACTGGAACGGATGGAAGCTTCTCACAGACACCCTTGGGAAAAAGATCCAGCTCGTGGGTGATGATCTGTTTGTGACGAACACCGAACGACTGGCGCGTGGGATCCGGGAGGGGATCGCCAATTCCATCCTCATCAAGGTGAACCAAATTGGAACGTTGACTGAGACTCTCGATGCCATGCGTATGGCTAAGGCCGCAGGGTATACCTGCGTTATTTCGCATCGTTCCGGCGAGACGGAGGACACGTTCATTGCCGACCTGGTCGTAGCCACCGGGGCCGGACAGATCAAGACAGGCTCCGCGAGTCGAACGGATCGCATCGCAAAGTACAACCAGTTGTTGCGAATCGAAGAGGAGCTGGGGACTTCTGCCAAATTTGCAGGGAGAAAGACATTTAGACAATAGCGAACGTATTTCGATTTTTTTGTGTTCATTGAGTCTTTTGGATTGACACAAGAACACAATAAGCTCAAGAAACTCCTATGAGGCGAATCCTATGTACAAGTTCGTTTTGGTCAGACATGGTGAAAGCATCTGGAACAAGGAGAATCTGTTTACCGGTTGGACGAACGTGGACCTCTCGGAGAAAGGCGTTGAAGAAGCCAGGGAAGCAGGCCGTGTCCTCAAACAGAACGGATATATTTTCGATGTCGCATTGACCTCTGTTTTGAAGAGAGCGATAAGAACTCTTTGGATCGTGCTCGATGAGATGGATTTGATGTGGATACCTTGGTGCTTCCCACGATCAAAGTAAGATCGGATACAACGTTTTGGATAATATTATTTCGGGAGGCTACCAGGGCGAGATTTATCCTGTCAATCCCAAAGGAGGCGAGATTCTCGGTGTGCGGGCGTATCCTGACGTGAAGGAGGTACAGGATGAGATCGATTCGGCCTTCATCGCCGTTCCGGCTCCCCCGGTCTTTGATACGGTCAAAGATGGATCGACTTTCGCTCCGACAATGAGTTCGGTCCCCCCGTGAAGGATATTCACAACATGGCCGATGAACTCATGGGATATTCGCGCGTCACAACGCCAGTGCGAAGAAGATCGAGGTGCGAGAGCACCAGGAGGAATTGTGATGACTCGATACGAAGCTGTCTTTTCGGCAATGCCGCGTGGGATGGATCTCCTGAACAACCAAGAGCTCAACAAGGGCAGCGCCTTCACGGACGAGGAAAGAACCGAGCTCAGGCTCCATGGGCTTCTGCCACCTCACGTCGAGGTCTTGGAGGAACAGGTCGTGCGAGCGTACGAGGCCTACCAGAGGAAGGATGACGACCTCGAGCGCCACATCTACCTGCGCGCGTTGCAGGACACGAACGAGGTCCTCTTCTACCAGTTGTTGCTCGACCACATCGTGGAGATGACCCCGATCGTCTACACGCCGGTGGTCGCGCAGGCATGCCAACAGTTCAGTCACATCTACCGCAGACCCCGGGGGCTGTTCATCTCGTATCCGCTGTGCGACTCGATTCCAGCGCTCCTGCGAAACCGCCCGAACCCGAACGTGGACGTGATCGTCGTCACGGACGGCGAGCGCATCCTCGGCATCGGCGATCAAGGCGCTGGCGGCCTCGGCATTCCGATCGGAAAACTGTCTCTCTACACGCTCTTCGGCGGGATCCGTCCCGACCGGACCTTGCCGATCGTGCTCGATGTCGGGACGAACAACGCCGAGCGGCTCGCGGACCCCGAGTACCTCGGGTGGCGCCACGAGCGGATCAGGGGTCAGGTCTACTTCGACTTCATCGATCGATTTGTCCAGGCGGTCAAGCAGGAGCTCCCGGGGACATGTCTCCAATGGGAGGACTTCGCGACGCCCCACGCCGCGCCCATTCTTCAGCGGTACCGGGACGAATTGCTGACGTTCAACGACGACATCCAGGGGACTGCGGCCGTCGTCGTCGGAGCGCTCCTGGGCGCGGTCCAGGTGGTTGGACGCCTTTTGACGGATCAGCAGATCGTCATGTTCGGGGCAGGGTCGGCGAGCATCGGGGTCGCGGACGGGCTGCGCACCGCGATGACGGATGCGGGGCTGAGCGAGCAGGACGCGCGCAGCCGGTTCTGGCTGATCGACTCGCATGGCCTGGTGTATTCCGGCCGAGGAGACCTGACTCCGGAAAAGGCCGCCTACGCACAACCGGGGGGCTGCGTCTGCGGCTGGCCGCGGACGGCCAACGGTCGCATCGGGCTTCTCGATGTGATCGGCAGGATCGAGGCGACCATCCTCATCGGCCTCTCCACGGTCGGGGGAGCGTTCTCGGAGGCGATCGTTCGTGAGATGGCGCGCAAGACCCCACGGCCCGTCATCTTCCCACTCTCGAATCCCACAGATAAGTCCGAGGCGAAGCCCGAGGACGTGGTCCGCTGGACGGAAGGGCGCGTGCTCATGGCCACGGGGTCGCCCTTTCCCCCGGTTTACTACGGCGGGCGGGTGTTCCCCGTTTCGCAGTGCAACAACGTTTACATCTTCCCCGCTATTGGTTTGGCGGTCGTCGCGTCGGGCGCGCGGCGCGTCACCGACGGGATGATGCTCGCTGCTGCTCGGGAGCTGGGCGCGAATTCACCCGCCTTGAAGGATCCCGCCACCTCCCTGCTGCCTCCGCTGACCGAACTGCGGAGGGTCGCAGCGGAGATTGCCGTGGCCGTCGGCCTCCAGGCGCAGCGGGAGGGCATCGCTCCGAGGATGAGCGAGGGAGAGCTGCGCCGCAAAGTGCAGGCCACGCAGTGGATCCCGGCCTATCCCTCATTCACCGGCGGCGGCAAGGCATAGACGTGGCAACGACATCGACGAAGGCGGCAGCCGGAAGACCCGCGAAGACGGCGACGATCATCCCTGCGCCGCAAGAAAAGCAGTGGAAGCAGCAGGATCATGCCGTAGTTGGGGATCTTATTGTCCTGACCGAAGGACCGTCGACCAAGCACCCCGAAGCCAACAACTGGATGGAGATGATCGATTTGATGCGTTAAAGACCGGAGTAATGGAATGTTGGAGTAATGGAAAATGAAAGTTGGAAAACCCAAGAAACTCCTATGAGGCGAATCCTATGTACAAGCTTGTTTTAGTCAGGCATGGTGAAAGCACCTGGAATAAAGAGAACCTCTTTACCGGATGGACGGACGTGGATCTTTCAAAAAAAGGTGTTGAAGAAGCCAAGGAGGGAGGTCGTGTTCTAAAAGAGCAGGGATATGTGTTTGATATCGCCTACACCTCTGTCCTGAAGAGGGCGATACGAACCCTTTGGGTCGTATTGGACGAGATGGATCTGATGTGGATACCTGTGATCCGTGACTGGCGCCTGAATGAACGGCATTATGGCGCTTTGCAAGGTCTTAACAAAGCTCAAACGGCAGTAAAGTTTGGGGAGAAACAGGTCAAGATCTGGAGGCGGAGTTATGACATTCGTCCACCTGCCTTAGAGGAAAACGATCCCAGGAATCCGGCTAAAGATCCACGTTATAGAGAATTGAAGAAAGAGCAGATTCCCCTCACGGAGTGTTTGAAGGACACGGTGGAACGTTTTCTTCCGTGCTGGCATGAAGTGATTGCACCCACTGTGCGCTCTGGAAAACGAGTCCTTATTGCAGCCCACGGGAACAGCCTCCGGGCTCTTATGAAGTACCTCGATAACATTCCTGACGATGTGATCCCTGAAGTCAACATTCCCACAGGGGTGCCCCTGGTCTATGAGCTGGAAGATGATCTGAAACCGATTAAGAATTACTATCTCGGCGACCCCGAGAAGGTGAAGAAGGCAATGGAGGCTGTTGCCAGCCAGGCGGGAGCAAAAAAATAGAACGTCGCCGTTCTTGGAGGAAAGAGGTATGAAGGTTCTGAGTACGCCCCGTATGGAACGGTGCATCGGCTGTCACTCCTGTTCCCTGGCCTGCGCCCGCTTGGTGCACAAGCAGCTTTCCTGGGATACGGCGGGGATCCGGATCCGGTCGACAGGAGGCCTCTCCACCGGCTTCGAGGCCATGACTTGCCTTGCCTGCGATCCCGCACCTTGCGCCCTCGCTTGCCCAACGGGGGCCTTTTCGCAGAGAAAAGGGGGCGGCGTGGTCATCAAGAAGAAGCTGTGTATTCGCTGCGGGGAGTGCGCCAGGGCTTGCCCAGTCGATGCCATTTATTTGGACCCCTCTGGCGAACCCTTCGTCTGCATCCACTGCGGCCGTTGCATGGAATTCTGTCCCCATGATTGTCTGGAGATGACCGAAGTCCCATCCTCCCCGACAGCCGACGAAGGTCGAAAGGAGGCGGGGCCATGATCCGGGATCATTTTCGAGTAGTCAAGGTTGACCTTTCTGGAGTTTCCTGAGTTTTTATCCGAAGTCAAAACAGAGCTGGAAATCATCGAGGCCATTGGGTTTAATTCCATGCAGCGCCGTCTTGTCTGGATAGAGCAAATTGAAGATCCCGTCGGCAATGGCA
>Ga0335070_10000797_pt1 | contig 36010 bp, 30 predicted proteins | sample Lox_Sample_13_FD_206722 | JGI IMG/M metagenome (GOLD analysis project Ga0335070, IMG submission 206722) | Soil microbial communities from Loxahatchee National Wildlife Refuge, Florida, United States - Lox_Sample_1.3 | ecosystem: Environmental > Terrestrial > Soil > Wetlands | place: USA... | reverse complement strand
CAGCTGTTCGACCGCCTGGTGGGTCGGCCCATCCTCGCCCACGGCGATGCTGTCGTGGGTGAAGACCCAGATCGAATCGAGCTCCATGATCGCCGAGAGGCGCACCGCCGGGCGCATGTAATCGGAGAAGACGAAGAAGGTCGAGCCGTAGCCGCGCAGGCCGCCGTGCAGGTTGAGGCCGTTGACGACCGCGCCCATGGCGTGCTCGCGCACCCCGAAGTGCAGGTTGCGGCCCTCGTACCCCCAGGGCCCGCCGACGGTCCCCTGGGCACCCTCCTGGGTGCGCTTTAGGCTCTGGAAGTCGCCGGCGCCCTTGATCCAGGTAAAGGTGGAGGGATCCAGGTCGGCCGAGCCGCCGAAGAGCTCGGGCAGCCTGGCGCCAAGGGCCTGCAGCACGGTCTCGCCGGCCTTGCGCGTGGCGAGTCCCTTCGGGTCGGCCGGGAAGGCCGGCAGGGAGGCGTCCCAGCCGGCTGGCAGCTCGCCGGCGGTCGTGCGCTTGAACCCGGCAGCCAGGTCGGGGAAGGCCTTGGCGTAGGTGGCGAAGCGCTTGTTCCAATCCGCCTGCTGCTCCTTGCCGCGGGCCAGGGCCTGGCGGAAGTTCTCCAGCGCCTCGCCGGGGATGAGGAAGGACGGCTCGACCGGCCAGCCGAGCTTCTCCTTGGCAGCCTTGAGCTCGTCCGGCCCGAGCGGCGCACCGTGGGCCTCGAAGGTGTCCTGCTTGTGCGGGGCGCCGTAGCCAATGTGGGTGTGGACCGCGATGATGGACGGCTGGTCGACGACCTGGCGGGCAGCCTGGAGGGCCTTGTCGACCGCGGCCAGGTCGTTGCCATCGTCCACGTGCTGGACGTGCCAGCCGTAGGCGGCGAAGCGCGCCCCGGCGTCCTCGGTAAAGGTGATCGAGGTGCTGCCGGCCAGCGAGATGCGGTTGTCGTCGTAGAGGACGATGAGCTTGCCCAGGCACAGGTGGCCGGCCAGCGAGCAGGCCTCCGAGGCCACGCCTTCCATCAGGTCGCCGTCGCCGCACAGGACGTAGGTGTAATGATTGACAATCTCATGCCCGGGGCGGTTGAAGGCGGCCGCCAGGTGCGCCTCGGCGATGGCCATGCCGACGGCGTTGGAGAGGCCCTGTCCCAGCGGGCCGGTGGTGGTCTCGACCCCGGCCGTCAGGCGGAACTCGGGGTGGCCGGGGGTGCGGCTGCCCCACTGGCGGAAGTTCTTGATCTCCTCCAGCGGCAGGTCGTAGCCGGTCAGGTGCAGCAGGGCGTAGAGCAGCGCCGAGCCGTGGCCGGCCGAGAGCACGAAGCGGTCCCGGTCGACCCAGGCGGGGTCCGCCGGATTGTGCTTGAGGCTGCGCTGCCACAAGGTGTAGGCCATCGCCGCGGCGCCCATCGGCAGGCCGGGATGCCCGGAGTTGGCGTTTTGCACCATGTCGGCGGCCAGGAAGCGGATGGTGTTGATACACAGTTGATCCAGGGTGTTTGCGTTCATCGATGTCTCTTCCAAAAATGGGATTACCGGGAGTTATATCACGAATTGACAATAAATAATGTGCGACGCACCTGAAAGGTGCGTCGCACATTGGAGCGTCGAGACTTCAGGCGGTCAGGAGCAGGTAGGGCTCCTCCACCATCTGCTTGATGGCCTGCAGGAAGCGGGCTGCCGGGGCGCCGTCCGTCAGGCGGTGGTCGAAGACCAGGCTGAGCGTCCACATCGAGCGGATGGCAGGCTCCCCATTGTACGGCACAACCTTGGATGCGATGCGCCCAATCCCCAGGATGGCGGCTTCGGGCAGGTTGATCACCGGGGTGAAGGCGTCGATCTCGTACATGCCCAGGTTGGTGAGGGTGAAGGTGCCGCCGGTCAGGTCGTCGGGCAGGGCGCGGCCGTCGCGTGCCGCCTGCGCCAGGCGGCGGAACTCGAGGCCGAACTGGCGCAGGCTCAAGCGGTCGGCGTCACGGACCACCGGGACGAGCAGGCCGCGCTCGGTATCGACGGCCATGCCCAGGTTGATGTGCCCGAGGATCTCGATGGCCTCCGGGACCCCGGGCTGCCGTAGGCCCCCTGAGGGGGGAGCCTGTCGAAGCCCGGCCGGATAGGCAAAGCGGGCGTTCATGTAAGGGAAGCGGCGCAGGGCGGCGGCCACGATCTTGGCCAGCAGGTCGTTGTAGCCGGGGGCAAAGCCCCACTCCTGTTCGACCTTGGCCTTGATGCGCTCCCGGGCGGCGACGAACTCGGTGGCATCCGCCTCGGTGACCAGGGTCACGCGGGCGGTTGCCTGCACGCTGGCGGCCATGCGCTCGGCGATGATGAGGCGCACGCCCTTGAGCGGAATACGTTCCAGGATTTCAGGTTGAGGATTGACGACTGCGGAGCGTCCCTCGAGCGAGGTGAGAGGGATTGACGACTGCGAAGGGGATTGGGCGCGGGCGATGTCTTCCTTGACGATGCGTCCGCCCGGTCCGGTCCCCGAGACGCGGCGTAAATCGACCCCGCTGTCGGCGGCCATGCGCTGGGCGACGGGGGTGGCCTTGGGAGCCTGGGCGAGGAAGGCGAGCACGTCGCGCTCGGCGACGCGGGCGCCGCCGTAGCCGGTCGGCGTCACCGCCGCCAGGTCGACGCCCTTCTCGGCTGCCAGCTTGCGGGCGCGCGGCGAGGCGAAAGTGGTTGGGTGATCAGGTGTTAGGTCATCGGGATTAGGGGTAGGGGGCGTCCCTTGTTCCGCTCTCCCTGTTCCCTGATCCCCTGCCGTCTCCTCCGATTCGATCTTCACCTCACCTTTGACGAACTTATCCTCAGGTTTGCCGATGACGGCCACCACGGTCAGGACCGGCAGCACCTGGCCCTCCTGGTACGGTCCAATGTGGATGGTCCCCTTGGCGTTGGCCTCCACCGGGAAGACGGCCTTGTCGGTCTCCACCTCCATCACCGGCTGGCCGTGGCTGACCCTGGTCCCGTCCTCGACCAGCCACTTGACCAGCGTGACCTCCTCGACCGTCTGGCCCAGCTTGGGAATGAAAAGCTCTTCAGCCATCAGCTCACCACCTTTCGGCAGGCCGACAGGATGCGGCCGACATTGGGGATGGCGCCGTCCTCGAGGATCTCGGCGCGCGGCACCGGCACGTTGGCAGAGGCGACGCGCACCATCGGTGCGTCCAGGTAGTCGAAGGCCTGCTCGTTGACCTGCATCATGACCTCGTTGATGAAGCCGGTATTTTCGTAAGCCTCGCTGACGCACACCAGCCGGCCGGTCTTCTTGACCGAATTCACCACGGTGTCGATGTCGAGCGGCTTGAGCGTGCGCAGGTCGATCACCTCCACGTCCAGGCCTTCCTTGGCCAGCGTCTCGGCCGCCTCCAGGGCGCGATAGACCATGCGCGAGTAGGTCACCAGGGTGACGTCCCTGCCCGGGCGCTTGACGTCGGCCACGCCGAAGGGGACCAGGTACTCCTCTTCAGGGACGAAGCCCTTTTCCTTATAGAGCATCTTGTGCTCGATGAACATGACCGGGTTGTCGTCGCGGATGGCGGACTTGAGCAGGCCTTTGGCGTCGTAGGGCGTGGAGGGCATGACCACGTAGATGCCGGGGAAGTGCGTCCACAGCGACTCGAGGCTCTGCGAGTGATGGGCGGCGATGGCGCGCCCTGCCCCGCCCTCGGTGCGGATGACCATCGGGACGGTCGTCTTGCCGCCGAACATGTAGCGGTTCTTGGCGCCCTGGTTGGCGATCTGGTCCATGGCCAGGGGGGTGAAGTCGACGTACATGATCTCGGCGATGGGGCGCATGCCGGCCATGGCCGCCCCGACGGCCGCGCCGCCGATGGTGGCCTCGGAGATGGGCGTGTCGATCACACGACCCTCGCCGAATTCCTTGTACAGGTCGCGCGTGGCGCCGTAGGCACCGCCGTACAGGCCCACGTCCTCGCCCATAACGAAGACCTTGGGGTCGCGCTTCATTTCTTCACGGGCGGCCTCGACCAGCGCCTGGGCGTAGGTGATCTCGCGCTTGACCTCGCCTTTGACGATGGCACCCCGCAGGCGGCGGTCGGTCTCGTAGTCGGCGGGGGTGAACTTGGACGGGGCATAGACGTCGGTGTCCATCTCTTCGGCCTTGGGCTCAGGCGAGGCGTTGCTGTACGTCATCGCCGTCTCCAACTTGGCATCCACGGCGTTTTCGAGTGCCTCAAACTCGCCGTCGCTGAGCAGCTTGACGACCTGCAGGTTGTCTTTCATGACCGTGATCGGGTCGCGCTCCTTCCAGGCGGCCTCCTCCTCGCGGGTGCGGTAGGCGCGCGGGTCGGAGTGCGAGTGGCCAAACCAGCGGTAAGTCTTGGCCTCGATCAGGGTGGGACCCTCGCCGCGGCGGGCGCGCGCCGCGGCTTTGGCCACCGCGCCGCGCACGGCCAGCACGTCCATGCCGTCGACCACCTCGCCGGGGATGCCGTAGGCGCAGGCCCGGTCGGCGATGTCGGGCTGCTTGCTGGCCTTGGGCCAGGGCACCGACATGGCATACAGGTTGTTCTCGCAGACGAAGATGACGGGCAGGTTCCACAACGAGGCCATGTTGAGTGACTCGTGGAAATTGCCGGTGTTGGAGGCGCCGTCGCCGAAGAAGCAGACCACCACCCGGTCGGTCTTCATCAGCTTCTGGGCCAGCGCCGCGCCGACCGCCACAGGGATGTTGCCGCCGACGATGCCGGTGGCGCCCAGGTTGCCGTGCTCCACGTCGGCGATGTGCATCGAGCCGCCCTTGCCCTTGCAGTAGCCGCCGGACTTGCCGAGCACTTCGGCCATCATCTTGTTGTAATGCTCCTGCTTGGCCTCGGGCGTCTTGGCATGCGCGTCGCCGTGGGCGTGGGCGTGTCCGTGTCCGCGGTGGGTGCTGGTGATCAGGTCGCTGTCGCGCAGGGCGGCCACGGCGCCGACGGCGACGGCCTCCTCGCCGGCGTACAGGTGCGAGGCGCCCTTGAGCACCGCCTTGCTGAGCAGGTTGGCGATGTTGTTCTCCAGGGCACGGATCTCCATCACCTGACGCAGGTAACCGACCAGCTCCTCCTTGGTAAGGCCCTGTTCCTCGATCATGGCGGAAACGGTCTCCAGGCGGGAGGGCTTGGTATTGGTTTTGGCTTTGGTGGGCATGGATGCATACTCCTTGGAATGGATGGCTTGATTTATTTTTAATGACTCGGGTACAGCAAACGCCGCACGCGGATTTGACGGATGCGGCGGATTTTCACGGGTTCATTAAAAAAATATCCGCGCAGATCCGGTTGATCCGCTTTATCCGTGTGCCGTTTTCACCATAAGACAATCCTGGACTCATACTTGGATCACGCGCGTTCCCAGGGCGCGCGCCTGTTCGACCAGGCCGGCGGGTGCCTTTGCGTCGGTGATGATGACGTGCAGCTCCTCCGGACGGGCGAAGGAGGCAGGGCCGACGCGGCCCCACTTGGTGGCGTCGATCAAGGCGACCACCTGGCGGCACATGGCCACGACGAGGCGCTTGACCTCCGCCTCCCCGGCACTCACGTCGGTGAGACCTTCCGGGAAGCTCAGCCCGTGCGCGCCGAAGAAGCTGGTCTTGATGTTGTACTTCTGCAGGATCGCCAGCCCGTCCGTGCCCATCAGCGAGACCGTGTCGCGCTGCAGGGCGCCGCCGGTCATGACCACGCTGATGCTAGGAGCATCCACCAGGGACTGGGCAACGACCAGGCTGTGGGTCAGGACCGTCAGGTCGCGATGCTGGCGCAGGGCACGGGCCAGCGCCAGAGCGGTGCTGGAGGCGTCCAGGAAGATGGCATCGCCGTTGGCGACGAAGCCGGCCGCGGCGCAGCCGATGCGCTCCTTCTCCGCGACCTGCTGCTGGCGGCGCAGCGTCAGTGAAAGCTCAGGGACGCGTGGGACCAGCACCGCACCGCCGTGGGTGCGTACGATCAGGTCTTCGGCGGCCAGCAGCTGCAGGTCGCCGCGGATGGTGACCTCGGAGACGTTGAACATCCGGCTGAGCTCGGTTACACTGGCGCGCCCATTTTGGCTGAGATGAGCGAGGATCTGCTGCTGCCGTTCAGTGGGGTACAGATCGGATTGGGTTTCCATCGGTTGCCTGATGACAGGGGTGTCTTTCGATTGCTTTCATTTTAGCATTATTCGAAAGTCAATGCAATAACCCGAACAAGTCCGGCAGGACAGATTTGTGGGCGTGGCAGGCCTTATCAAACCCAAGTTAAACCATCCCCAGCCTGGAAGTTGGCCGGTTGAGGTGCGTGTAACTTCTAAATAGGTATACAATATTATAGAGACAGGCGTGTGCCTGACATCAAAAATAAATCCCCCGTGATCCAGGAAAGGTTTTATGGCGTATAAGGTATTCCTCGTCGAAGATGAGATTGTGACCCGGGAGGGAATCCGGGACAACGTAAAATGGAAAGACCACGGCTTTGAATTCTGCGGCGAAGCCACGGACGGCGATATGGCTTTGCCGATTTTGCAGATCGTAAAGCCCGATGTGCTGATCACGGACATTAAGATGCCGTTCATGGACGGCTTGCAGCTGAGCAAGATCGTCCGCGAGCGCATGCCTTGGATTAAAATTATCATTCTGAGCGGTCATGATGAGTTTGAGTATGCCCAGGAGGCCATCAAACTAGGGGTGACTGAATATCTCTTGAAGCCGGTCACGGTGCGGGATGTGCACAAAGTCCTCGAGCAGGTTGCAGCCCTGCTCGATCAGGAGCGGAAGGAAAAAGAACACCTTCGAAAGATGCAGGAGCAAATCGAGGAGAACCAGGCGACTCTCAGGGAAAGACTTCTGTTGAAGCTGGTTGTGGGGGCGGTGAGCTCGACGGAAGCAATCGAAAAAGGTCATCTTTTGGGTCTGGACTTGATCGCCAGGTATTATGTGGTGGTGATCCTTAGAACCGGTTTGAGACAACCAGCGAAAAAATTTGACTACGAAGAATATCAACAAGTTCAACAAATCATTTCGAGTTTGGTGGAAAACAAGCCGGATGTATTTTTATTAAGAAAAGCCTGGGATGAGCTCATATTGATCGTAAAGGGAAACACCCTTGAATTCTTGGAAGAGGAGAGGGATCTCCTTCTCGAAATGATCAAACGGGAAGTAGAAAGCACCGGGTATCATCTCACGATTGGGGTTGGCACGCCCCAGACCAGGATTGCGGATATATATCAATCATTCGTCGAGGCGTTGGTCGGTATTCAGTATGCGACCGATCAGGACAGGGTTGAACTGGGTCAAAAAGTCGATCGAGGGGAGTTGCTCAAAGTAGACCGCTCTGCTGTCGAGAATTATCTGAGATGTGGGACGAAAGAGGGTTTTGACGAGTTTTTTAATGCCTACATTCAACCTTTGGGGGAAGATGCACTGAAGTCGTATCTGATCAAGAACTATATCTTTGTAGATATTGTTCTGGCTACGGTGAAACTGGTGAATGAACTCAATGGAGACATAGACCGGGTCGTCCCGGAGCTAAATACTATTGAGGTGATCCTGACCAATATCAAGACCGTTGACCAGTTGAGAGAGCAAGCTTACAAAATTCTGATCAGCGCAGTGGAGTTCAGGGATAAGCAAGCCAACAATCAATATGCGAAGATCATCTACCAGGCCAAGGAATACATCGACCACCATTTCAACGACCCGAGTTTGTCGCTCAACGAGGTGGCTGCCTGCGTCAATCTCAGTCCCAGCCACTTCAGTACCGTCTTCGGCCAGGGAGCCTGCCAGAACTTCAAGGAATACTTGACCGAGGTCAGGATGATGAAGGCGAAAGAATTGTTGCGGACGACATCCCTGAGTTCCACGGATATAGCTTATCAGGTTGGCTATAACGACCCACACTATTTCAGCTATGTGTTCAAGAAGAAAGCCGGACTTTCACCGACCGAATTTCGGTTACAGGTCGAGTCACGATGAGAAGGCTCCGGAAATAATCCGAAACCAATGCGGTTGAGGCATATATGCAGGAGACAAAATGGCTTGGAAAACACCCGCGATAGATTTCAAGCTCCTCCTGACCAGGATCAGGTCAGATGCGGTAGCGACGAGCAAGTCACCGCTCAGATATCTGGGCCGCCTCGCCGACTTTGTCGCCGGGGTCAATCTGTCCATTCGGGCAAAAATCCTGCTCTCGCTTTGCATCGTCATCCTCTTGATGGGGGCGACGAATGTGATGTTGGTATTGCAGGTATTGAATTACAGCCGTCAATATGATGCCATTATTAACAATATCATGACCGCGAATGGCATCACTGGAAGCTTTGAATCGGACATTAATAACGAAATGTGGAACATCGTGGCCGGGAAGATCGATTTCAAAAATGGGAAGCAATATGAAATCATCGATGGCGTGGATAAAAAAGTGCAATGGATGATGGCAAACACTGACTCGCACCGGGCCAAAATCAAATTGGATGTGCTCCTCAGGACCATGCAGACGCTCAAGCAAGATGTGGACGTCATGGGGAATCAGATCGAGCACAACAGCACCGCTGACCAGAATGAGGCCGCCCTGGAGAATATCAGATTTGTCTCGGGAGTGGTGGAGGAGGTCGTTCAGAACTATGTATTGTTTGAAGTGAACCGTACCAACGACCAGTATCAACAAATGCGGTCAGGGTTTGCCCGTTGGGAGACTTTGTCGATCGTACTGATCTTCGGCGCGATCGCCTTTTCGGTCGCGGCAGCCTGGGGGCTGTCCAGGAGCATCTACACGCCCATCAAAAAACTGCACGACGTTACCACCACGATCACGAAGAATGACTTGCAGGCACTTGTCACCAACGATAATGTTGATGAAATCACAGAGCTGGGCATGAGCTTCAACATCATGATCGGAAGGATCCGGGAGCTCCTGGACTCCAAGATCAAGGAACAGGAGAATTTAAAAAAGGCTGAGTTGAGGGCCCTGCAGGCTCAAATCAACCCTCACTTTCTTTACAACACCTTGTCCACAATTATCTGGATGGCAGAGGCCAAGAAGACCAACCAGGTGATAGAAATTGTGAGTGCGCTGGCGAACTTTTTCAGGATCAGCCTGAGCAAAGGAATGGATTGGATTACTATTGGAGAGGAAGTGGAACGGACCAGGAGCTATCTCACAATTCAGAAAATGCGTTACCGGGATATTCTGGACTTTAAATTCGAAGTGGACGAAAGCGTGTTGAACTTCACCATATTGAAGCTCATCCTTCAACCGCTGGTGGAGAACGCCATTTATCACGGCATTAAGAACAAACGCCAGGGTGGAACGGTAATTGTGCGCGCAAGTAAAAAAGACCAGAATGAGATCCTGGTTGAGGTGGAGGACAATGGTATAGGCTTTTCCCAGGAGAAGTTGGCACAAATTGAGGAGGAATTGCAGGATGATTCTGGCGATATAAAGTTGGAGCGGGGCTTCGCCATCGGCAATGTGAATAAAAGAATTAAATTGTATTATGGCAAGCAATATGGCCTTTCAATCAAAAGTAAATTTAACACAGGAACTTGTGTCACCTTGATCATCCCCGCCATCAAGGGTGATCAGACAGTGAGATAGAGTGTAAGGCCCGGCCTTGTTTAAGAGCAGAGGCATGACGGCGTTTGAGGCCGGGACGATTCATATGTCAATACTTTTCTGTCCACAATAGCATGCACGGTTCGATCGAGGACCAAGCAACAAGTAGCATGAGCTGTATGGAGATAACAGCATGAAAAATTATCGGGCATTAATTTTATTGTTTGCCCTGGTGATCGGGGCGACCGGATGTAATGCTCATGGAGCTGCGACAACCATCGCGGGGACGACGGGAATGTCGTCTGATAAACCGAAGAAGACCTATCAAGACTTGGTTGTCGGGTTCGCGCAAATCGGAGCGGAGAGCGAGTGGCGCACGGCGGATACATTATCCATTAAAGAGACAGCCGGGCAGCTTGGGGTGGAGCTTGAATTTTCAGATGCACTCCAAAAACAGGAAAACCAGATCACGGCGATCAAGAAATTCATCGCCGAGAAGGTCGATGTGATTGGTATTTCACCGGTGGTTGAGACCGGGTGGACGGATATTTTTCAAGAAGCGAAAGATGCCGGTATTCCAATCATCCTGGTGGACCGTCGTGCGGACGTCCCCGACGACCTCTACGTGACGTATCTCGGTTCCGACTTTTTGGAGGAAGGCCGCAATTCTGCTCGTATCATGGTCAATCTGACGAACGGCAAAGCCAATATCGTCGAGTTGGTGGGCACGATCGGTTCCGCGCCGGCCAACGACCGCTCTGCGGGATTTCGAGAAATCCTGAAGGGCTATCCGGGCATGAAAATTATTGATTCCGCGTCCGGCGATTTTACTCAGGCCCGAGGCAAAGAAGTGATGCAAGACTTCTTGAGGAAACATGGTAATACCATCACTGCCGTCTTTGCCCAAAATGATGATATGGCCCTTGGTGCGATCGAGGCAATTGAAGAGTATGGCCTAAAACCTGGCCTGGACATCAAAATCGTTTCGGTCGATGCTGCGCGTGGAGCTTTTGAAGCCATGATCGCCGGCACGCTTAACGCCACCGTGGAGTGCAACCCGCTGCTTGGGCCGCAATTCTTCGAGCTGGCGCTTAAGGTGGCCAATGGCGAGGCGGTTCCGAAGCGGGTTACTTCCCAGGAAGGCATTTTCTTCCCGGAAAATGCTGCGGAGATCCTGCCGACCCGCAAGTATTGATCTCTTTATCGCACCGGCGGTTTATTCATTTGTGACCGCGCCGGTGTGGATGGAAAAGTCCTGACCGTGAAATAATTAACTCCCGTCAAAAAAATCCGCCCTTCCATGAGAAGAGCGGATTTATTATGGCTTTGTTGAGAAAAATATTAACCTCATCCCAAAGAAAAATCATGGACTCTCAGCTGCAAAAGAAATACAGTGATAGTGTCGTACACACTGGCACTTCTTCCGGGGAAGTGCTGCGTGTGTCTCTCGAAAACCCAGAGTTGAAACAAAAGGAGAATGCAGATGAAAATCACAAAGATTTTACTAAGCACCGCCCTGGCGCTGGTCATCCTTGCCACCGCCGCCTGCGCCAAACCCCCCGCTGCAGCCCCAGCAACGGCAGCCCCAGCAACGGCTGCTCCTGCAACGGCAGCCCCAGCAACGGCTGCTCCGGCCCTACCCTTTGGCGCGGCCGCCTGTGCCCCCAATTGTACATATGCGGACATGACAATGTGCTTCCCTCAGCTCGGTGCGGAAAGCGACTGGCGCACGGCCGATACCGCTTCGTTCAAGGATGAAGCCGTGAAGGATGGCTTCAAGCTGGTGTTTTCCGATGCCCAGCAGAAGCAGGAAAATCAGATCTCTGCTATACGCGCCTGCATCCAGCAGGGTGTAAGTGTGATCGCGCTGCCTCCAGTGGTTGAAGATGGTTGGGAGGCTGTTTTGACTGAAGCCCACAATGCCGGTATCCCCGTCATCATTGTGGACCGCTCCGTCAGTGCCGATGCCTCCCTGTATGCGGCTCATATTGGTTCCAATATGGATCTGGAAGGTCAACGCGCTGCCGCAGAGTTCAACAAAAAATTCCCCAATGGCGGGTCAGTCCTTGAACTCTCTGGAACAACCGGCTCTGGTGCAGCAGTTGGCCGCGCCAAGGGATTCCGCGAGAAGCTCGATTCCAATATCAAGATTCTGGATTCGCAGACCGGCAACTTCACCCGCGCGGAAGCGCTTCCTGTGATGCAAGCCTTCCTGAAGAAATACAAGGCGGGCACGGATTTCCAGGGCATCTTCATTCACAATGATGATATGGGAATCGGTGCGATTGAGGCCTTGAAGGCAGCAGGTGTCAAACCGGGCGATCTCTTCATCGTCTCTGTGGACGGCACTCGTGGTGGCTTCCAGGCGATGATAGACGGATGGTTCCAGGCTGATGTTGAATGCAATCCATTGCTGGGACCGCAGGTTGCGGACATGGCTTTGAAACTCATGAATGGCCAAACGATTGACCGGGAAGTGCTCACCAACGAGACGGTCTATTATCCGGACAAAGCCGCCGAATTGTTGCCGACTCGTAAGTACTAAATCTGGCAGTCACCTGAAGTCTACGTACCTCTGCGCGGACAGATCTAGTAGAGACAGGGAAGCGGCGCCAATCAAACGCCGCTTCCCTCTCGTAAGACGTGGTGAATGTATTAATGTTGACAGAAAGGTTTTTCCCACGGCAGACGTTCCGGCCATTGTAAAATGGCATTGCCCCGAATATAATAATGCCGAGGAATGAGTCTCATCGTTTAGGCAGTATTGACTGGCGAAACAGGAGAATTATGAAACAGATGTCATTTCTTAGACGAATCCGTGACAGCCGGTTATTCTGGCCACTTGTGGCCTGGATCGTTATTTTGATATTTAATGCCATCTTTGAGCCAAGTTTCTTCAAACTTGGCATCCTGAAAGATCCCGTGTATGGAAACCATTTGTACGGCAACCTCATTGACATTTTCAATAATGGGGCCCCGCTCATATTGGTGTCAATCGGGATGACATTGGTGATCGCAACAGGCGGCATCGATCTCTCCGTTGGCGCCGTGATCGCGATCTCGGCGGCAATGGGCACCGTATTGATCAATCCGGCGCTGGGACAAAAGTTGATCTCGAATGAGATTCTAACCAGGAATGCAACGAATACTCCATTGCCGATCATCATCCTGGCCGACGTGGCGGCCGGCACACTATGTGGTTTATGGAACGGACTGCTCGTTTCCAGGGCGAGAATCCAACCGATGGTTGCCACGTTGATCCTGATGGTTGCAGGTCGTGGAGTTGCCCAACTCATTACAGGTGGGCAAATCATGACGATTTATTACACCCCCTATTTCTGGTTTGGAAATGGTTATATCCTGGGTTTGCCAGTCTCGATTTATATTGTGGCGTTGGTATTCATCCTGGTTTGGTTATTGGTGCGAAAGACCGCCATCGGCTTGTTCATTGAGTCGGTCGGAACCAATGCCAGAGCGACTTACTATAGTGGCATTAACGAACAGAACGTCAAACTGTTAGCCTATGTCGTCTGCGGAATTTGTGGAGCCATTGCCGGCCTGATCTTCAGTTCCTATGTTCACAGCGCGGATGGAAATAACAATGGTCTGTACTATGAGTTGGATGCCATCCTGGCGGTCGTCATGGGAGGAACCTTGATGTCAGGCGGACGATTCTCGATCTTTGCCAGTGTAATCGGCGCGGTGGTTATCTGGACTTTCACGGTTACGGTCTATACCCTGGGTGTGCCGGCGAATGCCTTGTTAGCTGCTAAAGCAGTACTCGTCTTGGTAGTCATCCTGCTCTACTCCGATTACACCCGCCGTTTGATCAATCGATTATTCGAGCGAAGAGGTTCTCGCCATGGTACAGCGAATTAAACACTTCCTTTTACAATACGGTCCGCTGCTATTAACCTTCGCGGTCTTCCTCTTGGTCTACTTTGTAGGCGGTCGGCTGTATCCCGCCATGCGGAAGCCACAGGTGTTTTTCAATTTTTTCATTAATGATGGCAGCCTGTTACTTGTTTCGATTGGGATGACGCTGGTGATTATTACTGGCGGGATTGATCTTTCTGTGGGAGGGATAATCGCTCTGGTCAGCACTGCTTCCGCAGCATTGCTCCGGGGCGGGGTGAGCCCGTATATCGTCCTTCCGCTGATGATCGTCATAGGCGTCGCATTGGGGGCTCTGATGGGCTGGATTATTCAATATCTCAAAGTTCAGCCTTTTATTGCGACCTTGATGGGCCTTTACTTCGCACGCGGCATGGCTTACATCATCAGTCTGACTTCGGTGACGATTAAGGATGCGGTTTATAAGAAGCTGGCGTTGACGTCGATCCATATTCCGTTCATCCCCAAAGCGTATATCTACCCTACCACTTTGATTGGTCCGATCATGTTGCTGGTGGCGATTTACCTGCTCTTCTTCACACGCTTTGGCCGCACGATCTATGCCCTGGGTAACAACGAACAATCCGCGCTCCTGATGGGTCTGCCAGTGCCTCGTACAAAGATTTTGGTTTATGCATTCAGCGGCCTTTGCTCAGCTCTGGGCGGAATCGTCTTCAGCATATCGTTGCTGGCAGGTTATGGACAATTTGCAACAGGGATGGAGCTTGACTCAATCGCTGCGGTAGTAATCGGAGGAACTGCATTAACCGGCGGCGTCGGCAACGTCATCGGCACCTTGTTTGGTGTATTGATCCATGGCACAATTGTGTCCATTCTCCAATTCAATGGCACACTGAGTTCATGGTGGACTCGAATCGGCGTTGGTTTGCTGACCTTGATCGCTATCGGAATTCAAAGCGTAACCTATATCAGGCGAAAGCATTCATAAGAAAACTTCTAGTGCCAACATAAATTCTTTTCTGAATGGAGAAGTGGCCTACAAGCCGCTTCTCTACCGAATAGACCCAGTAAGCTTCATTTACTATAGATCGAGGTAAAGTATGGCCGAGCTAAGCAAAGAAATCGTGAGCATGAAAGGCATTAATAAATACTACCCCGGCGTCCAGGCCCTCGACAATGTGGATTTTTCGCTCAGGCGAGGCGAGGTCCATGCCCTGGTAGGCGAGAACGGGGCAGGCAAGTCCACCCTGATCAAGGTATTGACAGGGGTTGATCAGCCAGATGCCGGCACGATCATGCTCAACCAACAGAAAGCAACCATCCGATCACCTCAGCATGCCCAGGCCCTCGGCATCAGTACGGTCTATCAGGAAGTCAACCTTTGCTCCAATTTATCCGTGGCAGAGAATATCCTGATCGGCCGGGAACCCATGAGATGGGGGAGCATCGATAAGAAGGCCATGAATACCCAGGCCAAAGAAATCCTGCAGAGATTGGACGTTGATTTGGATGTGACCCAAACATTGGGCTCCTGTTCAGTCGCCATCCAACAAATGGCGGCCATTGCACGGGCATTGGAGATTTCATCCGTAAAGATCTTGATTTTAGACGAGCCCACTTCCAGCCTCGACACGCATGAGACAGAGCAGCTTTTTAGCGTGATGCGCAAGCTCAAGAGCGATGGAGTGGCAATCATTTTCATCACCCATTTCTTGAATCAGGTATACGAAGTTGCGGACAGAATCACGGTGCTCAGAAATGGGACATTGGTCGGAACTTATGAGACGGCCAAATTGCCGCATCTGGAATTGATTATGAAAATGATCGGACGTTCCCTGACCGAGCTGGAGGACATGTCCAAGATCAAGCAAGAAAGCAGCCAGCACATTCGAAGTGAGGCATTACTTGAGGCAAAAGAAATTGGCCGCGCCGGTTCTTTGGAACCAGTATCCCTGGAATTGCATGCCGGGGAAGTGGTCGGTATGGCCGGTCTGCTTGGTTCGGGACGCACCGAAGTCGCGCAGCTTTTATTTGGCGTTGATAAACCGGATAGGGGGTCGATTACAATGGAAGGCCAGCAAGTGAAGAATTATTCGCCGCTCGGCTCCATCTCGCGCGGGGTGGCCCTTTGCCCGGAGGATCGCAAAGATGCAGGCATCGTCGGCGAATTGACCGTCAGAGAAAATATCATCCTCGCCATGCAGGCCAGCCTGGGCTGGTTCAAGTACTTGAGAACTCGAGAGCAATATGAGGTGGCGGATAAATATATAAAGCTGCTGAATATTGTCACCCCCTCAGCCGATCAACCGGTCAAGAACCTGAGCGGCGGCAACCAGCAAAAGGTGATCCTGGCGCGCTGGCTTGCCACCAACCCGAAGCTCCTGATCATGGATGAACCCACCCGCGGCATTGATGTGGGAACAAAAGCCGAAATCCAAAAATTGGTACTTTCGCTGGCTGAAGAAGGTAAGTCCTGTGTGTTTATTTCATCCGAGCTCGAGGAAGTACTGCGCACGAGCCACCGCATCGTGGTAATGCGCGACCGGAAGAAGGTGGCCGAGTTTTCCGGTGAGGTAACCGAAAATGAAATCATGCATGCGATTGCAGGGAGTCATTCATGAGAAAGCCTAAATCCTCTTTTGATTGGAGAAAGATCTCCGAGAGTAAGCTCTTCTTCCCTCTTGTCGCATTGCCGCTCATTTTCTGGTTGATCTGATCTTCATCCCTGATTTCTTTAATAAAGATCACGTTTCAACTTGGTGAGTGTGGAGACAAGACAGTCAAAGTACTTCGTCAGTCATGTCATTGACATCACCGATAAATAGCCTCCTTATTAAAATCGGTGAACGGTTTTTATACCTCAGGCCGGTGTCACTGACCGGCCTGAGGTATTTTTACTCTGGAGGGCTCTGAAACCAGCTTGATTAGACTCGCCGGGAGGGGCGCCAAGCTCGCTACCTCACTTTTTTCCATCGATTAGCTAATCCGGATCCCGGGATAGATTTCATCAACGACCTGTTACACGGCTTGCGCCCCGACCCGAAGCAGCATTTTCAGCAATCCGCGGTCGTTGTAGAAAAAAGGGCGAAAGGAATCGTTGGTGGTCATCGTTATGTGGAGAGGGGAAACTTCTAGGATGTCTTTGGTGATGTCGTTAACCCAATTATCAACGGTGATCTTTCCGCAGGAGGGGTAAAAGCGGGTTTTGCAGGAGAAGGGAACGCGATGCTCAGTATTGCAGCCCGGGCAGATTTGGCGGGCGTAGCCCCCTTCGGGGTCGCGGCAAAGCATCAGACGTTGGACGATTCTGTTGACATATGCACGTTGATCGAAGGGGACTTCTTTTTCAATCCTTTGATCGCACCAGAGGTCCCAATGGTCGCGGAAGATCTGGCGAGACCGGTTATGGCCGGTGAGGCATCCAATGCGCTGGTACGAGGGACGGTGAATTGTCTCCGCTCCAGTAAAGGGGGGCCCATCCTGCGCAGGCCATGGATCCATGCGACGGAGAAGTCGCATGGACGGTACCATGGTGGGATAATAGGGGATGTGCTATGAGAAAATCAAATCTCGTTCTCACTAATACTGGTGAAAAATATCGTATGGAACATGAATGGGATGCGGCGGGTGATGCTGTAGTGGAAGATATCGTGGGGGATATACAAGACTTGATCGGGACTCCTCACCTGATGGTGGAAGAGGTCAGCTTTAACAACAAAACGCCGAAAGGGGTCAAGTATCAAGGAATTGAAGATAATTCCTATACTTGGACGTTTATAAATTTGCAAATAAAAAGGGTATGTTATAATATTCTGGTATGAATCAAGCAACGGATATTACTCCGAAAAGGTGGCTTTTGAAAAAATCGAAGAAGGGTAATAAAACACGAAGCAAAAACAGCATTTCATAAAGAAAGGAGAATGTGCCTCGACCTATCGCTGAGGCGGAAGGTCGCCGCACCAAAAATACCATGAAAAGAATATGCATCATTTCATTGTTCATCCTCCTGGCCAGCTGCACCCCGGTTCAAAAGACAACACCCACAAACCAGACGGGAGTGCTTTCGCTGGATATGCTGCCCGCATGCAGGGACCTGATAGACGGGCTTTGTGTTGTGTCCGAACCCGGCGAGTGGTTGGGAGAAGGAAAGACAACAGTCATTAAAGAAAAGCCAGAGGCTGCTTTTCTGGATGAAACCACTGCCATCCAGATAAAAATTGAGGGGTGGACTCTCGTATTTTCCCCGGGGTTAAACACGCCGTTTTCTGTCGGCATGACTTTCCCGGATGCCACGTTGTATCCCGCAGGGGGATACAGCGTCAGCATGACGGTGGAAAACAACGAAAAAAAATGCGATGAGGTGGAGGGGACTTTCACTGATGACATATTGCAGACCGCTCAAAAAAATGAGCAGCAAATAAATCCTATCATGTCGTTTGACATTCGCTTTGCGATGCGGTGCAATAAACAGCCCCAGGTAATCCTAGGGCGAGTAAAGCTTTCTCAATAAAAAACCAACCCGCGTTGAAAAACGCAACTATCGAGCAGCCGCCCGGTTTTCCAGGCGGTTGCTCATTTAAGGAGGATCCCATGGGTTTCCTGAAAAGCCTTTTCTACCACTTCCGGCGGTATAAATGGCTGGAGGAAAGGTTGGAGAGATACCCACAGATCCAACCGAAGGCGCCATGATCTCGTCGTTCTTCAGCAGGTCGGCGTTGTGGATGGTTTCCACCTGGAGGTCGGTCTTCAAGCTCTTGATCATCTCCCGGGCGCCTTCCAGCCTCGGAAGCGAGCGGTTGACCAGGACGAAGCGCTGCGAGCGGTCGCCAGGCTCGCTACCTCACATTTTCCAGCAATTAGCCAATCGGGATCCCCGGCTTGCATCGCACCACCGGTTTGGGCGAAGAATTCCGGGATCGGCTTTTACTGCTTCTTGCATAAATATCTGAACTTTTTTATCTCGGATTACTCGCAAATTACGGGACCTTGGTTTAGATATTTACGCAGTACTCTGTAGGACGGGGCTTACTTTCGGACGGTGGCCGCGGCCGCCTCCAGCCGCTTGAAGACCTCTTCGGTCAGATCGATGTGCAGCACCTGGGCGACCACCTGGGTCCAGCCGTGGACGAAATACAGCCAGCCGTCCTCGACCTTCAGCTTGCGGCTCTGCCCCTGGGCCAGTGCCTGGTGCAGGAAGTCCAGCTCGCCGCGGTAGTTGAACTCCCAGGCGACCCCATTCTGCGGGAATAAGCCCTGGTCCGTGATCGGGGAACCGGGGGTGTCCTTACCCATCCCGGTGGCATTGATCACGATGCTGTATGGCCGCATGGCGCCCATGATCGCGTCGTTCTTCAGTGGGTCGGCGTTGTGGATGGTTTCCACCTGGATGTCCGTCTTCAAGCCCTTGACCATCTCGCGGGCGCCTTCCAGCCTAGGCAGCGAGCGGTTGACCAGGACGAAGCGCCTGGGACGGTCGCCGGCATCCTTCTTGTTGATCAGGTGCAGCAGGGTGGCGATGGCCGACCCGCCGGCCCCGAAGCACAGCACCTCCCCACCCGTGCGGCCAAAGTAGTCCTTGCCGATGATGGCGTCCAGGCTCAGGCCGGAGGTGATCGGGTCCTTGGCGTGTCCCTCCAGGCGGCCGTCCCGTTTCGAGATGCTCGACACCTCGCCGCAAATCTGGGCGTAAGGATCCAGGTACTCGAACATGTCCCGGGCGGCGCTCAGCAGGTCGATCTTATGGGTGGTCACCAGGGCGCCCAGGGAGAGCGGGTCGTACTTGATCTGGGCCACGGCCCGGCGGTAGGCCTCGGGTTGGTCATGGATCTTCAGGTCGATGCCTTCCATGACGATTTCCGGGCGGCCGAGCTCCCTGGCCCACAGAGGGAAAACCTTCATGATGGAGGACTTCCCGGTCGTCACCCCGATGAAATAGAAAGTCGGGACCTGCTTGGTGGTGACGGAATATTTTTGGGCTTCATGACTGGTCGACATGGGAGTTTCTCCGGGCGATCAGGATTTGAGTTTTGCCCTGGCAGCCTCCACCGCCTGGACAAACTCGCGCGCTTTCTGGGTGATCTCGTCGAAGCGGCCCTCCTTGGCCAGGTCCGGCGGGCACAGCTCGGATCCCGCGCCGACGCCGAAAACGCCCGCCGCGAACCAATCCCCGACGTTGGCCGCCGAGACCCCGCCGGTCGGCATCATCGGGATGTAGGGGAAGGGGCCCTTGAGCGCCTTCAAGTAGGCCGGCCCGCCCAGGGAGCCGGGGAAGATCTTGACCACGTCGGAGCCCAGCTTGTAGGCTTGCAAGACTTCCGTGGGCGTGAAGGCCCCGATCATCACCGGCAGGCCGGAGGCGACCATCGCCCGGCCCAGGGCCGGCTCGCTGACCGGGCTGACCAGGTAGCGCGCCCCGGCGCCTTTGGCCTCCTCGACCTGGGCGGGCTCGGTCAGCGTGCCCATGCCCAGGACGATCTTTTCGCCGAATTGCTTATCGAGGCCGCGCACGACCTCGGCCGCATTGGGCGTGGAATAGGTGATCTCGATCCCCAGCACCCCGCCCTCGATCAGCGCGGCGACCATTTTGACGGTCAGCTCGGGGGACGGGCCGCGGAGCACTGCTACCAGGCCGAGCTCCTTCAGCTTGTTCAGGGTGGATTGCTTGTCCATTTTTCATTCTCCTCAGGCAAGATTATTTTACCGGGTATAGCGGCGCCTCGCCGCGCAGCACTGCCAGGCAATCGCGCAGCGCCATCCAGCCCATGGCGTTCATGGCCCCGTCGGTGTGCGAGGCACAATGCGGGGTGACCAGCACCTGGGGCAGATGCAGCAGGGGATTTTCCGGGTCGGGCGGCTCTTTGCTGAACACGTCCAGCGCTGTCCCGCTCAGCCCGCCGTTCCGGATGGCTTCCGCCAGCGCAGTATCATCGACGAGCTCGCCGCGCGAGGTGTTGATCAGGTATGCGCCCTTTTTCATGCCTGCCAGGAAGCTGGCGTTCACCAGGGCGCGCGTTTCGGGCAGCAGCGGGAGATGCAGTGACAGGAAATCGGCCTGAGCCGTGACTTCCTTCTGCGGCGCAAGGATCACATTGCTTTCCCGGGCAAATCTCTCGTCCGCCACCGGGTCATAGGCCATGAGATGGCAGTCGAACCCCGCCAGGCGGCGGGCGACCTGCCTGCCGACCGCCCCCAACCCGAGCAGCCCGACCGTCTTGCCTTCCAGCGAGAGGCCGGCAAGCCGTGGCCAGCCGCCCGCCCGCGTCGCCGCGGCTGCCTCGGGGAGGCGCCGTGCCAGCGACAGGATCAGGCCGACGGTCAGCTCGGCGACCGAGACCGAGTTCGCCCCCGGGGTGTTGGTCACGCGGATGCCGACTGCCCGCGCCGCTTCCAGGTCGACGTTGTCCACCCCGACCCCGTAGCGGGCGATCACCTTGAGCCGGTCGGCCGCCTCCAGCGCGAGATGGTCGATGGCATCCAATCCGGCAATGTAGCCGTCCACGCCGGGCAGCAGGCGGGCCACCTCGGCCGAAGGCAGCGGCTTGCCGGTCGGATTGTAGACCACCTCCCCCACCTGGCTCTCCAGCTCGCTGAATAGACGGGCGTCGGTCTTCCCGTAAGAGGTCGGGGTTACCAGCACGCGGCAGGATTTCAGATCCATTTTTTCTCCATCAATTATCATGGAACAGGCATGGCCAATCGTCGGGCGATGTTCTTGCCCATCATCTGGTCAATCCACTTTTCCTCCAAGCCCATCTGGAGCAGGCGCCTCCGGATGTCCCCGGGAAGGCTTGCCAGGCCCGGTCCTCCGCCCAAGTATTTCCACAGGACCGCTTCCGCCATGTCAGTGGCCAGCGCCACATGGTCACTAAGCCCTTCCCCGGCCATCTTTTCGATCAGCGGCCACAGGTTGCCTTCCGGGTCATATTTTGGGCGGAAAAAGGTATCGTATTCCAACAGGGCGCCGCTTTTGGCCAGCTCGCAGTGCAGGGCAAAATCCGGGTGCTTGTCCATGTGGCAGAGGATGATCCGGTCGGGCGAAACATTGCGGCCGGTAAAGTATTCCAGGATCTTTTCGGCTTCGGCGCCTTTTTCGGTGTGGACCTCGATGGCGGCGCCCGTTTCTGCCGCTGCGCCCGCGGCTGCTTCCAATGGCGCTTGCGGTGTCCGCTCTAACTGGGCCTCGCAGGCGATCTTGAGGAACCCGGCGCGGACCGGCTCTTCCTCTTCGGTTTCTGTAAGGCTTACCCGAATTTCATTGATCAGGTAATTGGCGATCTCCCCGGGCTTTGCCTGCCACAGCCAGGAATCCTTGGGATAGTATCGGGCGCGGTGGAAACCGGTACAGGCGATGATCTTCACCCCGCTGGCACGGGACAGGTCCAACAGCCGGTTCCCATTGCGGCCGCAGCCGCCGGGCTGGCAGTCGGTGAGGGCATCCCCCCCGGCTTGGCGATAGTCACACAGCTCCTTCAGGATCGCCAGACGATAGTCGAGCACCGGGCTCCCTTCGGCTGCGCCGGACACGGGATCGATCCACACGTGGTTGTGGGCGTCACAAATGCCCACCTCCTCCGGAGGGAATTCTCCGTTCACGGTGATTACTTTGGGTCCCACGTCGGCATCCATTTCGCGCGCAAATCCGGATTTGTTTGGGATTTCCTCTTCCCTGCTCAGACCCCCGCCCATCGGGGGTTGTCGATGACGGCTGGTTTGCCGCCCCGCTCGACGAGCAGCTTGCGAAAGCCCTTGACCTCGATGCTGCCGTAGTCGTGACCGGCATCCCCGGGATAAACGAAGAAAGTGATCAGGTCATTCGTGCCGACATTGATGGAGCGATGCGCCCAGCGCGGGGGGACATAAAGGACGACGCCGGGTTTGAGCTCTTCGGCGGCCCATTCCCCCTCGGGCGTTTCCATCATCATGTACCCGTGCCCGTGGACACAGGAATAGACCTCAGCGGTATCGAGCACCTGGTGGAAATGACCCTTGGTCATGAAGAATTCCTCGCCGACCTTCCCGGGATGGACGATCGACGAGCCGTGATACAGCTCACCGGGCACCTTCGGCATGTTGATGTTCTCGTAGACCTCGTAAACCAGCGTGTCCTCTTTCTTGAGGAGCGCATCGTAGGCCGCGGCGTCGAAATACTGTCCCTGCATGGAGGACAGGCGCCGCTGCAGGTGGTTGTGGGCGTTCTTCAAGAACCCATTCTCGGTGTTGATCTCGGTGGTAAATGGTTTCATCCTCGGTTCTCCTGAATTTATCTAATTTACAAGCAGGACTTTGATTACATCTTCATGGCCCGCGTCCAGGTAACGGTAAGCCTGGCCGGCGTCGCGCATCGGGAAACGGTGGGTGATGATCGGGGTGGTGGTCAGTTTCCCGGAGGCGAGATAACGGACGTTGGCGTGCCAGGCCGGCCCGGCCCAGGGACCAGTTGGATCACTCCCCGCCTGCCATTGATCAGCCAGTCGGGGTCTTCGGCTTGCAGCGCCTCGGCCTGACCGGGCTGGAGCCCGACCATGATCTCCCCCTTCAGGGTGCGCAGGGTGACGAACGGAGCGGGAAAATAAGCGCAGATCTCTTCCATGCGCGTCGTATGCGGCCAGCGGCGGTCGTCCAGCAGCCGCCGGTAGTTGACGTCGCCCTTGAGCAGGACGAGCGCCGCTTGGGCCAGCCCTTCCTGCAGGTTTGCCGGCATCTGGCGGAACATCAGGCAGGTTGCCCAGAACGGATCGGTTTCCAGGACCAGGCCTCCGTCGGCCAGGTCGCCGGCCAGCCGCTGCCCCCAGGCCTGCATTGCCCCGCCGGGGGCTTTTGCCAACAGGTCGACGGTCAGGCGCGCATCCTTGGGCATGGCATCCGAGACGAAGAAAGGCTGGTTCTTCAGGTGGAGATGGATCTCGTGCGCCCAGCCCCGGCGCAGGAAGAAGTCCACCAACGCCAGGTCGAAGAGCAGGTCGCTGCCCACGTTGTCGCAGATGAAGTCGAGGCGCCGGCCCCCTTTTGCAAGCCGATCGTGCACCTGCCGGGTGTGGTCGATCAGGATGAGGTGGCGCTCCTGAGACGCCGCCAGCCCGCCGCGTCCCTTCGCCTTGACGGTGAAGTTGCTCAGGTCGGCGCGGTTGCCCCACAGGCTGGAGTGCAGCAGCGCCTCGAAGCGCAGGTCGGGCTGCAGGTCCGAAACCTGCTCCCATTCGGCTGTCAGGCGCTGGATGTCCTCTTCCATCTGTTTGCGCTTCTGCCTCTGGAACGGATCCTGCCCCCCGGCCTCGCCTGGCTGGAAGTAGCCCACCGCCTCGAGCAGCTTGCGGTAGAAAAAGGTCTCGGCAAAGTACCAGGGCACCTCGAGCCAGGTCCTGTCCGCGTAGTCGGACAGTGCCGCGTTCCAGAAGGCGGCGTCCGGAGCGGATTCGCGCAGCGGCTGCAGCGGGCGGGTGGCGATCTCGTCGCGGAAGGCCTCGACGACGGCGGCGACCTCGTCCGGGTAGGCGTTGTCGGCCAGCACCTGGCGGATGATCTGGGGCTTGCGCTCGACGATGGTCTTCCGGGCGAACGAGCCCGGGTCGGAGGTCATCAGGAAAGGAGGCAGGGGTTGGTCGGACATGGCTGGACTCTAGAAGAGCAGGCGTCAGGGCAGCAGGTCGCTCAGCCGGCGCAGGACGTAGTCCGGCTGGACGGAGGAGGCTGCCAGGGCGGACTCGGGGGTCGCGCCGGTCAACATCAGCGCCGTGGACATGCCCGCCTCCCGCCCCATGTGCACGTCGGTCTCCAGGCGGTCGCCGGTCATCAGGCAGTCCCCGGCCGGGAGGCCCATCCGCTTCAGGGCGGCGTCGATCATGTAGTGGGACGGCTTGCCGACCACGGCTTCGACCCGGGTATTGGTGCAGGCCTCGATGGCGGCGATGATGGCGGCGCAGTCCGGCTCGCCGCCCGCCGGGACCGGGCAGTAGCGGTCGGGGTTGGTGGCAAAGAAGCGCGCCCCGCCGCGGATGGCGTCGAAGGCGATCTGCAGCTTGCGGTAGACGAAGGTGCGGTCGAAGCTGGCGATCACCGCCTCGGCCCGCTTGGGGTCCTCGGTCAGCTCGAACCCGGCGGAGCGCAGCGCAGCGCACAGCGGCTCCTCGCCGACGACGAAGAGGCGGGCACCCGGCATGCGCTGGCGCAGGAAATCCGCCATCACCTGCGTGGAGGTCAGGATGTCCTCGACGGGGGTCGGTATGCCCAGGCGGGTCAGCTTGGCGGCGTATTCTTCCCCGGGGTGGGTAGGGTTGTTGGAGATGAAAAGGATGCGGGCCTCGTGGCCGCGCAGCGCCGCCAGGGTCTCGCCCGCCGTGGGGAGCAGGGCCTCGCCCAGGTAGACCGTCCCATCCAGGTCGAAAATGTAGCCGGAGAAGAACCGGTCGGGGGTGCGCATGCCGCTCAGTGCATCTCCTGCCCGCCGGTGACGTTGATCGCCTGGCCGGTCATGTAGCTGGATTGGTCCGAGGCCAGGAAGACCACCACGTTGCATACGTCCTCGTACGTGCAGCCGCGCTTCATTGGCACCTGGTCGACGTACATCTTGCGGATTTCCTCCTCGCTGACACCCCGGTTGCGGGCGTACTGCTTGAAGAGCGAATTGGGGCCTTCGGTCCACAGCGGCGAATCAAGCAGGTTGCCGGGGCAGATGGCGTTGACGCGCACGCCGAACTCGGCCAGCTCGAGGGCAATGCTCTGGGTCAGGCCGATGCCGCCGAACTTGGAGGCGGCGTAGGCGGAGTTCTTGAAGCTGCCCTTCTTGCCGGACTTCGAGTTGATCTCGAGGATCACGCCGCTTTTCTGGGCCTTCATGACCCGGGCGGCATGCTTGGCGCACAGGAAGTAGCCGAATAGGTTGACGTCGATCACGGCGCGCCACTTCTCCGCCGGGAACTCGGTGACCTCCTCGGCGATCAGGATGCCGGCGTTGGAAACCAGAATATCGAGGCGGCCGAACTCCTGCAAGGCACGCTTCACCAGCGCCTCGACCTGGGCCTCGTCGGTCACATCCGCCTTGACGGCGAGCAGGCGCCGGCTGGTAGCGGCGGCAATGTCCCGGGCGGTCTCGATCGCCTTGGCCTCGTTCAGGTCGGCAACGACGACGTGGCAGCCCTCGTCCGCCAGGCGCCCACAGATGGCCGCCCCCAGTCCCTGCGCCCCGCCGGTTACCAGGGCGATGCGGTCTTGCAAGATTTTAACCATCAGGCGTGTCCGATCCTAAATTCTCCCTCACCCCACCCCATCTCCCAATGGGAGAGGGGCAGGGGGTGAGGGTAAAAACTACCTACGGGTATCTTATTTCCCGTCGATGAAGTCTTCGGTCTTCTGGCGCGCCACGGAATCCGGGTATTGCTCGGCCGGCGACTTCATGAAATAGGAAGAGGGAGCCAGCAGCGCGCCGGAGAGGCCGCGGTCGAGGGCCAGCTTGATGCAGCGGATGGCGTCGATGACCACGCCCGCCGAGTTGGGGCTGTCCCAGACCTCCAGCTTGCACTCCAGGTTCAAGGGCACGTTGCCGAAGGTGGTGCCTTCCATTTTTATATAGCAGAACTTGCGGTCGGTCAGCCACGGCACGTAGTCCGACGGCCCGACGTGGATGTCGTCGTGGTTCATCTCGAAGCCCAGCATGGAGGTGACCGCCTGGGTCTTGGAGATCTTCTTGGACTCCAGCCGCTCGCGCTCCAGCATGTTGTAGAAGTCCATGTTGCCGCCGAAGTTCAGCTGGTAGGTGCGGTCCAGGCGCACGCCGCGCTCGCGGAACAGGGTGGTCAGGACGCGGTGGGTGATCGTGGCGCCGACCTGGCTCTTGATGTCGTCGCCGATGATCGGCAGGCCGCGCTCGGCGAAGCGCTGCTGCCAGTAGGGCTGCGAGGCGATGAAGACCGGGATGCAGTTGACGAAACCGCAGCCCGCTTCCAGCACCTGCTCGACGTACCACTTGGTGGCCATCTCCGAGCCGACCGGCAGGTAGCTGACCACCACGTCGGTCTGGGTGTCCTTGAGGATCTTGACGATGTCGGCGGTGGGGCCGGGGGCCTTCTTGACCACGGTGCTGAGGTATTTGCCCAGCCCGTCGTGGGTCATGCCGCGCTCGACCTTGACGCCCAGCTTGGGCACGTCGGAGAACTTGATCGTGTTGTTGGGGAAGGCGAAGATCGCCTCGGCCAGGTCCAGGCCGACCTTGGTGTCGACCACGTCGAAGGCGGCGGAGAACTCGATGTCGTGGATGTGATACCCGCCCAGGTTGACGTGCATCAGCCCGGGGACGGTATCCTTGACCTTGGCGTTCTTGTAAAACTCAACGCCCTGCACCAGCGAGGAGGCGCAGTTTCCCACGCCGACGATTGCCACACGTACTTTCTTGCCGGATTGCTTTGCCATACGTTTTCTCTCCTTGTTATGATGAATGGATAGCCACGTTTGTTTTGCGAACAGGATGTGAATCCGTCCTACGGCAGCATCTGCCGCAAGAACTCCTCTTCGGCTGCGTTGGTCCACTCGCCGCGGGGGTTGAGCCGGGCGTGGACGCTGGGCAGCTTTTCCTTGAGTTCCGCCAGCGCCGTCAGGGGAAATTCCCTGATGTTGGGATAGATGACCACCTTCCCGGCCAGGGTCGCCTCCTTGACGGCCTTCAGCCCGTCGATGGCGGCGCTCAACGAGCCGACGGCGGCCACCGAGCGGTTGGGCGACAGCTCCCCGGAGTTGGTCTTGGCCAGGACCAGCTCGAAGTCGCTCATCAGCGAGGCCGAGTGCCCGATGAGGCGCGTGCCCTGCAGATAGGCGCCACTCAAATCCAGGCTGGCCAGCGTGCCGCGCGCCACTCCGGCGAAGACGTTCATCACTCCTCCGGGGGCCAGAAATTTGCCGGCATCCGCGATGGCGGCCGGGACGGGGGCCAGCACGACGATGTCGTCGAAGCCGGCCTGGCGCAGGAGGCCGGTCTTGGCCGCGTACTCGGCGGCCTTCGTCGGGTTGAGGCAGACGAACTGGATGCCTTTGGCCTCGGCCTGCTCGGCAAAGGCGTCGCACAGTTCACCTAGGCGCATGTCATTGACGTCGGTGCAGACGATGACCGCCGGCGGATCGTTGAACTCGATGGCGCGCTGGACATGCATGCGCCCCATCGGGCCGCCGGCGCCGACGAACCAGGCGCGCCCGCCGGGCTTGAGGTTCGAGCGCACCGGCACGTCACGATAGGCCGCGGCGACGTCGGTCCCGGTCGTGCCCACGTAGACCCAGCGGTGGTAGTGGATGCGCCCCACGTCCACGTTGACCCGGCGGTCTAGGGGTGCCTGGGCCAGGAGCGCCATCACGCCGAACTGCCCCAGGTGCGGGCTGACCTGCTCGATCAGGCCGGCGTCCGCCCCCAGCAGCACAATGTCGTCGACGAACTCGACCGGACAGGCGGCGGGATCGGGCACCTCGGCGACCTCAACGCCCAGCTCGCCGGCGCGCTCCTGCAACCATCCGGCGAACGCGGCGGGGACGGCGGTGAGCAGCAGACGGGCGGGGTGGGAGGCGGCGTCGAACCCGGAGCCGATCGTGTAATCCGCCTCTCTTCCCGCGCCGATGATCCAGGTCGTGCCGCCGCCCTTCAACCCGGTGCGGTATTTCAGGGCGTAGGCCGCCACCACGCAGGCCCAGGGCTCGGTCAGGGCGATCTCGGCATAGCCCTTGTCGGCGCGCACCTTGATCAGGTTGTTGCCCAGGTCGCTGGCGTAGATCTCGGGGCCGATCACGCTGTACTGCGAGAGGCCGCCCTGGTACCAGTAGCCGTAGGCGTAGGTCTTGCCCTTGATCACGATGTCGGTCTCCAGCGTCAGGCGGTCGCCGACTTTGTATTGGCCTTGCAGGTCTTTGCCCACCCCGATGACCGTCATGGAAACCTCGTGGCCCAGCACCACGGGCTCCTTCTGCATGTCGCGGAAGATGCGCGGGTGACTCTGGCCCTGGGCAATGACCTTAACGTCGGAGAAGCACAGGCCGCAGGTGTCGTGCCGGACGAGCAGCTCGTCGGGACCGTACGACGGCATGGGGGCACCCACCGGCTGCCCGTTGCGGCCCATGTTTTCCAGGCCGGCGCCGTACAACGGCCAGAGTTTGTAGTTGGCCGGCAGCGGGGTGGTGCCGCTGCGGTAGAGGTCGAGTTTATCGGTCATCGAAATACCTGTCTTGTAAAGAATTTTCCACGAAGGACAGTAAGGTCATGGGTTTTTAGAATGTCAAGGTCAGCAGGGCGGACGGTGTTGTCTTCCCGCTAGCCTGCCTCAGCCTGGTGAGGCCCGCTGCTCCCGGTGGAACCCGGCGGCCAATCTCGACGTAAAAGGTGTTGCGTTCGGCGCGTGACGGCAGGTGCGTGCTGGCCCAGTCGCTCTGATAGCCCAGCCCCAGCGCCCGCTGCAGGACGGTGTGGCCGTAGATGAAGTCCGCGCCTTCCAGGAAGGCCCGGCGCACGGGGGCCAGCTCGGCGGCGTCGAAATCGTCGACCCGCTTTTGGCCGGGGGCGTTCATCTCGGTGCCGACGTTCAGGGGCAGGTCGAGTTTGCGAGCCAGGGCCACGATCTCGTATAACTTCTGCACCTTCAGACGGCGCGTCTCGGGGTCGGGGATGTTCCAGTTGCGGTCCGGGATGATGTTCAGGGCGACGACGCCTTTGGCGATCAGCAGCTCGAGAAGTTCCGCCTCGGATTGCTCACCGGGGGAGGTGCCGTCCAGCCAGGCGACGCAGGGCAGCGCCCCGCAGGCGACGATCAGCCGGTCCACTTGGTCCACCGTCGGGAAAGACTCCGGACCGGGCTGGGCGTACCCGACCCCGCCGCGCTTCATCAGCCTGGCGCGGACCGTGTTCTGGAACATGGTGGTGTTCCCGATCTGGACGGAGACCTGCTCAGGCGTCAGATGGAGCTTCTCGGCCCAGAAGGGGACCGGGTCCGGGAAGCGCTCGGCGGCAGCCCGCAGGGTTGCGGCCAGCATGTGACGCTCGGTGGCGTTGCCGGCCGGGGTGAGCGGGAGCACGTCCCGCTCGAAGTCCACATTCACCGGTGACAGGTAGGCATTGATGCGCTCCAGCATGGCGCGGTTGCGCCTTTCGGCCCGCTGGCGCATGTCCGCCAGGATGGGAGCGACCTCGGCCGGCGCCTGGCTCGAGGTGAAGCCGATGCCCATGTGGTAGAGCACACCGGGCTCGCCGGGGGAGTTGATCTCGCGATCGGAAAATTCAGGGATGCAGACGCGTGTCTCCATGCCGGCCGAGCCGCGCACGCCCAGGTGCTCGCAGGCGCCCAGGAACTCCTCCACCCCGTCGAGCACGTCGAAGTCCACGATGCCCACTGCCCGGATGCCGCGCTGCCGGGCCAGCCAGGCCAGCCCGGAAGGGGAGTAACCGTAGGCATTGAAGGAAAAGAAGGTATGGCAGTGCAGGTTCACGGCGTTCTGTGCCTTGGCGGGTGCACCCGCGCGGGCGATCAATGCCTCCAGGGCTTGCGCCCGTCTGGCGGTGGAGAAATCGTTGAGCTGGGCTTCCAGCTGGCCGATCGTTTCCACGGAGGTCTCTAATCGAAATACAAGGCTTCCAGCGACTGGTTGACGCCCGGGGCGCCCATCAGCGGCAGGTCGCGGGTACGCATGGTGTTGCTCAAATCCCGCACGGCCTGGCGGTCCAACTCCTCGATCCTGCCGGCTTGCAAAGCCAGGATCACCGACTGGGCGGTCATCTCCAGCACCTCGACGTTCATCATGGTCCAGTCGATCCCGCGGCGTGACATGCTGACCAGGCCGTGATTCTTCATGAGGAAGCTGTTATAGCGGGGCAGGAACGGCTCGAAGTTCTTGGCCAGTTTCTCCGTGAGCGGCTCGCCATAAGGGACGACCGGTACCGGGCCGATTTCCGTGGTGGTCTCTGGGTAGAGCGGGCGCATCAGCCAGTTCTTGCCCCGGGTGATGGCCAGGGCACAGGCGGCCGGCGGGTGGCAGTGGATCACCGAGACGATGTCGGGGCGCAGTTTGAAAAAGGTGAGGTACATGGGCACCTCGCCGGTCGGGCGGCGGGAGCCTTCCAGCGTTTTCCCCTGCAGATCGATGAAGACCACGTCTGCGGGACGGACGTCACCCTTGTTGACCTGGGTCGGGGTGATCAGCAGCAGGTCGTCTTCCAGCTTCCAGGCCAGGTTGCCGCCGTAGCCGGTCACGTACATGTTGCGGGACAGCTTGGCGCACACGCGGATGAACTGGTCGACTTCCGTTGCAAACTTTGTCAGATAGCTCATGCTGGTTTTCCCTTTTTGCTATCGAGCTGGACGCCTCTGGAGCGTTACACCCTGGCAGGCAAGATTTTAGAAAATGTTCTGTTGGATATTGAACGCCTGGCAGATGGCGCGGATCTCGTCCACGCTCAGGCCCTGGCCGCGGCCTCCAGCCACCAGATCCAGATACTCATAGCTGGCGGCCGTCTCGGCGTATTCGATGCGGTCGGAGGCGCGTTTGACGGAGGTGTCGGAGCGGGCCACGACGCCGTGTTTGGCCCAGATGATCACCCGATGCTGGTGCAACGTCTTGAGGGTGGCGGACATCAAGGCCTGCGAACCGGGCACGTTGAAGGGTACGAAGCCGACCCCTTCCGGCAGGTTGATGATCGTCTCCGGCTGCCAGCGCAGCAGGTGCCGGTTGAGATAGGTTTGGTCCTGGTAGCTCGCGACGTGGCTCAGGTAGGTCAGGTGGCGCGGCTGGGCGTGAATCACGGCGTGGAAGTTGGTGCCCGAGCTGGCGATCTGGTCGCGATGGACGGCCAGGTGCGAGTTCAGCTCGCTGGTCAGGTTGGCGAACAGACGTTTGGGGGAGGTGTGGAGCTGCCCCGTCTTGCCGCCCTTGTCCACCACCAGGCAGCCCAGGTTGGCGGTCGGCTCCTGGATGATGTCCCGCAGGCGCCGGCCCGAACCGGTGATGATCAGGGTCATCCCGGCCAGCTCGGGGACCGCCAGGGGCAGGTCGAGGGCTTCCGCCAGGGGAAACTTGCGGCGCAGCTCCACCGGCCAGCCGAGGCACACCGAGATGTTCCCGGCCGAGCCTTCGCTGGCCTCGATCTCCGAGATGCGCCAGCCGGCCTCGCCGATCCAGATCAGGTATTCATCCAACTCGGGATAAGGGGCTTCCACTGACATGAAACGATCTCCTAATGATGGTTATCCAGGCCCAGGATGCGCCCCAGCTTGCGGATCGTGAAACGGTTGCGCAGGTAGTGGGCATTGGCAAACGCCTGCCGCACCTCATCCTCGCCCAATCCGAGCTCGGCGGGACGGGTGGCGCCGCCGACCCGCTGGAGCAGGTCGGCCAGGCGTTCCGGGGCGGGGACGGCCGCCGCCAGGGCCTGGATGTCGTCCCAATGGGCCAGGATGCGCTGCCGGAGCCGGTCGAAGCCCACGGCGTCCATGTCCAGGAAGGGCGCCTGCTCGAGGATCACGGACTCGGCAACGGGCCCATACGCCTCCCGGATGCGCTCCACCTCGGCAGCGCGGTCCGGAAGGGTGGCAGCTTCGAGCCGCTTCACGGCCTCGGTTCGTCCGACCTGTCTCAGGCGGGCATAAAGTTCAGCGGGGTACTGCGAACACATCCCGACCTTGGCGCCGTGCAGCACGGCTGGCCGCCTCTCGCGCAGCAGTTTCATCTCCAGATAGTGCGACATGTGATGCTCGGTTCCCGCGGCTGGCCGGGTGCTGCCATAATCCACCATGCACAGGCCGGAGTCGACCAGGGCGTACATCAGCTTCCGTATTCCCTCCGGGGAGGCATGGCCGATCTCGTCGGTCGCCTCGATGCAGGTATCCAGGGTGGCGCGCACGCGGGCGGCGATCCCGGCATCGTAAGGCTCGTCCCAAAGCAGGTGCCCGAGCCGCCAGTCGGCCAGGGCGATGGCCTTGCCCAGGATGTCGCCGTAGCCGGCGGCGATCATCGCCTGCGGGGCGGCGGCCAGCGTTCCCAGGTCGGCGAAGACGGCTGCAGGCGGCTGGGCCATGACGGTGGTCTTGATCCGGCGGACGACCAGCGAGGCGCTGGGGGAGGTGAACCCGTCCACCGAGGGGGCGGTGGGGAGTGAGATGAAGCAACAGCGGGTGCGGTGGCTGACGATGCGCGTGATGTCGGTCAGCGTGCCCGAGCCGACCGCCAGGTAGGTGCGCTCGACTTGGTCGGCCTGCAGCAGCACCTGGAAGATGAACTCCTCGTCGGGGACGACCACCGGGTCGCCGAAGACCATGGAGCGGACGTCCCAGCCGCGCCCCTTCAGCGCCTGCTCCACCTTCCCGCCCAGCACGGGATAGGTGTTGCCGTCGGCCACCAGCAGGAAGCGGGTCATGCCCTGGGCTTCGCAAAATTGCTCCAGGTTCTCGACGGCATTTTCACCGATGGTGACTGGAATGTCCGTCATGCCGGCTCCTTGTTTCCGCTGCACAGGGTGAAGGCGACGTGCGCCTTTCTCAATTTTGCGACCCATTCCGGGGCGAGGTCGCTGTCGGTGAAAAGATGGTCGATCTGATCCAGGCTGGCGAAGGAGGTCAAATCCGCCCGGCCGAACTTGCTGGATTCAATCAACGCCACCGCGCTGCCCGAGCTGGCGATCATTCTGCGCTTGATCTGGGCCTCGTAGATGTCCACCTCGGTTGGCCCGCCCTCGAGGGTGAAACCGCTGCACGAGAGGAAGGCCGTCCTGATGCGGTAATCGGTCAGCATTTGCTCGGCCAGGGGCACCGTGATGGCGGTCCCGTCCACGCGCAGCACGCCGCCCAGCAGGATCACGGTATTGGAAGAGTTTTTGGCCAGCTCGCGGGCCGACTCGATGCTGTTGGTGATGACGGTCAGGTCGCGGCGCTCCTTCAGGCAGCAGGCCAGGTAGTATGAAGTGGTGCTCGAATCCAGGATCACCGAGTCGTTGTCCCGGACCAGCGCGGCGGCCTGGGAGGCGATGGCCTGCTTGGCATCCCGGCGGGTCATGAGGCGCGTGGCGAAGATGGGACGGCGGGCCTGCTGCTCGTCCAGCAGCACGCCGCCGCCGCGCACCCGGGTGACCTGCCCCGCCCCGGCCAGGGAATTGAGATCGTTACGGATGGTGCCTTCCGATACCCCCAACAGGCGGGCCACCTCCGGGACGCGAATCCCGGGCTGCTCTCGCAGGATGGTCATGAGACGCTGGCGCCGGTCGAATGTGGTCAAGAGATTGCTCGCAGAGATGAAGGGAAACTGCCGTATCCAGTTCCATCGTACCCGGATTGTCGATATTTGTCAATCATTACAAATTTCAACAAATTTCGACAATCATTTTTCCCACCCTGCAAGCCTCGCCCCAAGCCTACCGTTGCTCAAAAAAAGCCTCCGGGTCCGGGCAGCCGGCGAGGCGCCAGGCTCCCAATTCCCCCAGCGCCTGCTCGATCAGGACCACGAGGCGGTCTTGCTCACCTGGTGCCGGTCTGGCCTCCTGCCACAGCGAGTCCAGCGCGGGCCGGGCTGCCTCCGGATTCTCCAAGACGTGCGGGTCGATGCGCACCAGCGCCGCGGCAGCGCCCAATGCGTAGCACCGCGGCGAAACCCCCTGCTCGAGCGCCACGCGCATCGTGCCCGCCAGCCGGTCGTTCCAGCCCAGCTTGCGTTCGGTGTCGCGCGTGACGCGCTCGATCATGTCCACCAGGAAGGGGTTGGTCATCCGTTCGAGCAGGTCGTCGGCGAATTCTCGGTAGCCTGCCGAGGTGAACAACGGGTCGAGGCCGCGGTGCTTGCGGATCAAGGCCTCGCCCGATTCCTCGATAAAGGCGCGGCGGGCGAAGGGGATCATGCCCGGAACCTGCTGCAAGTCGGCGACGCGCTCGGCTCCCAGCATCGCCCCGAGATATCCCAGGAGCGCATGCGTGGCGTTATGCCCGTACAGCTTGGCCTCTTCGAACGGCAGCAAATCGTCCTTCTCCTGGAGAACGGCGATGCCGCGCTCGAACGGCTCCGGGAAGCGGACCCTGGAGATCAGGATGCGGTTGAAGGCCTCGACCAGGAAGGCGCGCGGCAGGTCCGGCGCGATCGGCGCCAGACCGCGCCCCCGGACCTCGGCCGGGTCGCTGATCACCTGGCTCATCTTCCCGATGACGGTGTTGAGGAAGCGGGCACGGGAGCGGACCGCCTCGCGCCGGTCAGGCGGCACCTGCTCCATCACCGCCGCTTCGAGGATCTCGGCGGCGTGGTTGTGATTCTCGGCGGCGTAGATGACGGCGCGCGGCCCGTCACGGGCGATCTTTTCGCACAGGCCGGCAGCCAGCAGGCGGTGGATGCTGCCGGGTTTGTCCGAGACGTAGAATGCCACGCTGGGGACCGCCGTCCCGAGCTCCTCGGCTTGGGCGATGGCTTTGATGATGCAATCCCGGTCCGATTCCGCGGCCGGGTTCTGGATCTCGAGCGGGCCGAGGCGGGCCGATTCCACCCGGTCGCGGTGGGCGATGTTGATGGAATAATGCCCACCCTCCCGGCGCACCGCCTCCACGACCTCGGGCACCACCTCTGCAACGACCAGCCGGCGGAACTGTCCCGAGTGATGGGCCTCGAAAAGGAACAGCCCGCTCTGGATCGCCCCGAAGCCGAACCCGACGTACGTGCGCCTCCCGGTCAATGCCATGCTCAGTCGCGGGCTCCCTTTGAAAGATAGTTTTGTTCGTCTTCGGCCGTCCAGGTCTGGACCGTTTGGATGGCGTCGCTGCGGCGGTGGGGGTAGACGATGGCCTTGCCGTCGAGCTGCTGGGCCTTGACCATCTTGAGCAGTTCGATGGCGTGGTCCAGGTCGCCGATGCGGGTGATGTGCACGGCGGGATCGATCGCGCCGGAAGCCATCAGCTCCAGGGTGCGGGCGACGTCCCAGGGCGAACCGCCGCTCGAGCCGGTGACGTTGATCGACTTGTAGTGAATGGTCACCGTGTCGAAGCCGACGATTTCGTCGCCTCGTTTGAGGCCGCCGAACAGGTTCAACACCGCCTCCCGCCCGAGGTATCCGAAGGCTGCCTCGATCGCCTGTCGTGCCCCCACGGCAATGATCACATCGTCGGCGCCATGGTACTCGCTCTGTTCGCCGACGAAGGTTTTCAGATCGATCTTGGCCGGGTTGAGCGTGTGCAGGCGGACGCCGAGCCGCCCCGCCCGGGCGTTGAAGAGCTGCGTGACCCGCTCCAGCCTTTCCTCGAGAAAGTCGGCCACGATGAGGACCCGCGGGCGGTAATTGAACGCCAGGTCAACGTGCAGGCGGCCCATGGCCCCTGCCCCGACGATGACGGTCACTCCGCCGGGCCTGAGGCCCTTCAGGGCCGACCGGGGGGCCAGCCCGTCGCTTTGCGTCAGGTGCATGTGGTGATCCTGGGCGGAAATGACGCAGGAGATCGGCTCTCCCATGGCGGCATGGGCATAGGGGAGCCCGGGGTCCGGCAGCGGGAGAAGGCAGCGCCCGGCGAGGATCTCTTCGGTGATCAGGATGTATTCGGCCAGATGCCCGCCCAGGGTATAGCTGACCGCTATTTTTTGGATCCCCCGTCCGCCGTCGCGATAGCGCTCGAGGTGGTTGATCGGGGCGACGTCGACCGCCGGCTGGATCACATAGCGCTCCCCCGGAT
>Ga0335070_10000796_pt1 | contig 36010 bp, 38 predicted proteins | sample Lox_Sample_13_FD_206722 | JGI IMG/M metagenome (GOLD analysis project Ga0335070, IMG submission 206722) | Soil microbial communities from Loxahatchee National Wildlife Refuge, Florida, United States - Lox_Sample_1.3 | ecosystem: Environmental > Terrestrial > Soil > Wetlands | place: USA... | reverse complement strand
GAATATCAATTCTGCCGTCATAGGCCCGCCGGAACTATTTGTTTGACGCTGTTTGAGGCTCGCTCGTTCCCTGCAAATTGCCGATACCTGGAGAACGCGTCTTCCTGTGCTTTGAGAAAATGGGGCTCCACAATCCTCCATGCTTGTTCGTGGAGTTCTTCTCCTTTTAACCCCTCGGGATTTCCAACAATGCCGTTTTCCATCAGATGGGGGTAACGGTTTGCTTCTCTGTAAATTGGAAAGAGGTAATCCACTCCTGGGAGAACAAGGGGTGCGTTCTCCTTGCCCAATAAGGCATACAACCCTTGATCCAACTGCTGAAAGAATCTCAACACGTTATCCTTTGCATTCTCCTTTCCCACGCCGTGCCCGTGATACATGGCTGCTCTCTCGCCACCAGCCGCGGGTGCCCGGGTATGGAACTGGAGCTGCTTCTCGGGCTCATCATACTGGAAGGCCTCGCTCAGACTTCGGGGAATATTTTCCACTTTTATTTCTGTAACGCTATACCGGGTGCACTGAAAAAACCTTATTTCTTTCTGGCTAAGAGCTAAAATATAAAAACGGTTTTCATGGCTGAAAATGGGCAGCAAAGGTTTGATGTGGAACCGATCGGTAACTACAACGAGTTCATCGAACTTCAGCGGCAGACGATAGTGGTAAAATAAATCCGAAGAGATGAAGGTAGCCAATCCGTCAGCCTGATGCTGCCAGAAAAGACCGTCTTTGATCAGAGCCTTGCCCCATTTCAACAATTTCTTTGCGTCCAAGGATCGGAGTCCGCCTGCCTTCAGGCGCTCCTCCGCCTCTCGTATGAGATTCTTGAATCGGATCGGATCCTGTTTTGTCTCCGGAGACGCCCGGTGTGTCGGCATGTAGATGGAAACACACCATCATCCGGGTTTCTCCGTGAGCTTTTTTAAGTTCCTCTTTAGACAGTAACTTCATTTCTATTCCTCCTCATTCACAAATAAGCATTCGTTTCCCTCCAATTTCACCAGGAGCGACATGCTTCGAATTAATGACATTGTGGACAGACTTACCTACATCCTATCCCTATAGTGGCATTGGACTAATACTGCCGATAATGTATTTTATTTTGTGAAAGGCGGTATTTTGCGGTTATGAGCTCATTTAATGAAGGGATTTAGAAATTTACCGACGAAATAGATTTTCCTCTTTTTTCCTCAGTTAATTTGGAGAGTTGTCATGGGGGGAATAAAGGGAGAGACTTATTTTTGCAGATGGGGTGGCACATGTCCGCAGCCATCCCATCCGTAGACCTCGAGAGTAGTGCAGATATTTGACGGTTATAGAAGATTACCGGCGATATCCGCCATGCCCTCGATAACCTGGCCCTCCATGACCATAATGGCCACCACCCGAGTAACCATGACCAGAATAACCATGGCCACCGCCCCAATAACCGTGACCTCGATAACCATAATAGCCACGGCCATAATAACCACGGCCACCATAACCCCAGCCACCATAACCCCAGCCACCATAACCCCAGTAACCCCACGGCCGGTAATAATAACCGTAAGGGTAGGGGTAATAGCTGTAAGGGTAGGAGTAGTCCCCATAAGGATAGGAATAGGGTAAAGGTGCTGAAACCACCGGGGGAGTGACGATCGGCGGGAGGAAAGGCCATCCAGGGCCTAAAATAATCCCCGCCGAAGCGGTGCCGGCTGTTATAATCAAGGACAGCAATAACGTGACTATCAAGATAATTGTCTTCATTTTTTCGCCTCCTTTAGTATTTTAACCCAACCAATCGAAACTGTCATTTCTAACCCTTAAACCTTTAGACGTACCAAACAAGCTTTTTATTCATAGCTCTTTTCCGCACCCTAACAATTCAAGTGTGATGAATATTCTTAGGGAATATCCTTTTATTTCATCCCCCAATCTATTCACCATCCGTGAGCTCCCTCCTGCAGATAAGTATAGCTAATTAGGAACGAATTGAAGAATGTTGTTGTAAAATTGTCCATAGTTGACAAATATTGGCCCTGAGAGGAAAGGCATACCCTTAATAACTCCTTAATTTTATGTAGATAAGACGCTTGGCATTTATCTTGCTCTGAATACCCTTATCCTATTATATTACTTTTCGAGTCCCTGCTATGTTCCGAAGCATCAGGCTTAAACTTACCGTATTCGTCATTCTGCTTCTTATCATCACCATCTTTGCTTTTTCTATTGTCACAGTGAAAATTCAAAACAAAACCATTCTCAACGAAATTATTAAAAGAGCTGAGACGTCGGGAAAAAGTGCCGCTGCCGTAGCGGCATACAACCTTGCCTCCGGCGATTCATTAGGTATGGATCATATTGTTTTTAAAGGGAAAAGCTCAAATAATGATGTCGAGTACATGGCCATTGTTAATAAGCAGATGAAAATCCTTGCTCATAGCGACATTAAAAAAAGAGGGGAAGTCTTGAGAGAGACTGGGGGACGTATACTCAAGACCAACGAAGATGGAACCGTCGTGAAGGAAATCTCAGTCTCTAAGGATAAGATTTTGGAGATTTACACTCCTATTCTCTTTAAAGGTAAATCACTGGGTGGCGTCTTTGTAGGAGTAAACCAGTCGGTTCTCCTGAAAGCTCAGAGTTTTGCAAGAGAACGAATTATCTGGCTGTGCGCTTCCATTCTCCTTGTGGCCGTGATTGGTGTTATTGGAATCTCCATTCTCATCACAAGGTCCATCCAAGAACTTGCCTCAGGTGTGAAGGAACTTGAACAAGGGAAATGGGGTAGACCTCTTCGGGTTTATTCGAGGGACGAGCTTGGAAAGTTGACAGAGAGTTTTAACAAAATGAGCTGGACCATTATGGAACAGCAGGAAGAAGTTTCAAAATACACTCGACAACTGCAAATGCTGTCGGAGAACGCTCCATTCGGGATGCTGATGATCGATAAAGATGGTACTTATAAATACATCAACCCCAAGTTTACAGAATTGTTTGGTTATGATCTAAACGATATTCCTAATGGAAAGACTTGGTTTAGGAAGGCATGCCCCGATCCTACCTACAGACATCATGTTATTTCAACCTGGATTGATGACTTCGAGGGTTTCAAGCCAGGAGGGAGAAAACCGAGGACCTTCAATGTAACGTGCAAAGATGGAACGGAAAAAATTATTAATTTTATCCCTGTCCAACTGGAGACAGGAGAAAGTTTGGTGGCCTGTGAAGATATTACCGAACTCAAGCGAGCGGAGAACGAGAAGGCAGTTCTTCAAGAGCAGCTTCGCCAATCGCAAAAAGTTGAGGCCATCGGCCGATTAGCGGGTGGCATCGCCCATGATTTCAATAATCTCCTCACCGTCATCAAAGGCTACAGCCAACTCTCCCGTATTGGACTCATGGAGGACGATACGTTGAAAGCGAATTTAAATGAAATAGAGAATGCTGCGGATCGTGCTGCCGGTTTAACACGTCAGCTCCTCGCCTTCAGTCGGCGGCAGGTGATGGAGATGAAGGCAGTTGATCTGAACAGTCTTTTGAGAGATTTGGAAAAGATGTTGCGTCGCATCATCGGCGAGGACATTGAAGTCGCCATCCAGCAAGCAGAAGATCTTGGGAGCGTCAGGGCAGATGTCGGACAAATTGAACAGGTCATCATGAATCTTGCCGTCAATGCGAAGGATGCGATGCCCTCTGGAGGAAAAATCGCCATCGAAACGGCCAACGTGGAGTTAGACGAATTTTATGCGCGTAGCCATGTGGACGTGAAACCCGGTCATTATGTGATGCTATCGGTGAGTGACACAGGGGTGGGAATGACTCCGGAGGTCAGAGAGCGGATCTTTGAACCTTTCTTTACGACCAAGGAGAAGGGAAAGGGGACGGGATTGGGTTTGGCGACAGTTTACGGAATCGTGAAACAGAGCAACGGGCATATCTGGGTATATAGCGAACCAGGAAAAGGTACTACATTTAAGATTTATCTTCCCAGAGTGAACGAACCGGAGGAGGGGATAAGGAAAGAGGTTTTGAGGGAAGAAGTTCCTCGTGGAAACGAGACGATTCTCATCGTGGAGGATGAGGAGCCGGTTCGAATACTGGCTAAAAAAATTCTTGAGGAGCAGGGATACAGGATTTTAGAAAGCTTTAATGGAGATGAAGCCTTGCTTGCTTGTGAAACATCTAAAAATCCTATTCATCTGATGTTAGCCGATATCGTCATGCCCGGAATGAACGGTTCTGAATTAGCAAAACTTTTGAGACCTCTCCATCCTGAGACAAAGGTTCTGTTTATGTCGGGCTATACCGATATGGCAATAGTTCACCAGGGGGTTCTGGAAAAAGGAGTCAATTACATCCAAAAACCATTTACAATGGAGGGGCTTGCAAGAAAAGTGAGGGAGGTGCTGGATCAAGTTCCACATCACCAGTGCTAATATTCATAAGATGAACTTGGGATCAGAGCTTCAGGTGAATGGATGAGCTGTTTCCGCAGAATTTTGATTCTTCTTCAAGTCGTCTTGCTTCTTTCACTGCCCTCATGCGGAGGGCTGAAAAGGACACAGGTCAAGAATGCCATCGAAGAAGCTCACCGTAGCCTTCAGGCAGGGGATTTCCAGAAGGCCTTGGATACATACCAATCGATGTATAAAAAATATCCGAAAGATCCTGAGACGCGTAAAAATTACATTGAGGCCATCGAATCTGTGAAGGCTCATGGCGACAAAGCCTTTGATACCGATAATTTTGTTCAGGCCCAAATCACCTACGAATTATTATTGAAAAATTTCCCTCATTTCAGCGACTTCTCTAACCTGCTTTCGTTCAAAGAACAATTTCTTATTACAAGAGTTAAAAATTGCCGAACGCATCAGGCGGAGAAGCAAGCCCAATGCTTCCTGAGAACCCGGGATTTCCAGGGGGGGATTGATGTCTACAGGAGTCTCATCGAGCAATACCCATCGGATAAAACCGTGCGCAATCGCTATGTGAGCCTTTTAGAGTCCATCAAACGGCAGGCAGATCTCGAATTTGAACGTAAAGGCTATGCCTCTTCGGGAAGAAGTTATAGGATTCTTTTTAGAAATTACTCCTCTCTCAACCACCTAAAACGATCTCTTTCATACAATGCAGGATTGTTGGAGGCAAGGATCAACGCTTGCCGAAAGATACTGTTTGAAGATGGCCTCGAACAGTATCGATCGGGAGATTTAACTCGCGCCATTTCTACCTGGAAAAATATTCTCACGTTTGATCCTGAAAATCTGGAGGTAAAGAAAGCAATGGACAAGGCCGTCTTTCAATCCAAGAATCTGAAAAAAATCAAGTCGGACAATAATAAGTGATACATAATGAGTTCTTACAATCTTCTAATCGTGGATGACGAAGAATCGGTAAGGGATCTCATCCTATCCCTGTTTTCCAAATACGGCCATCACTGCGAAATGGCAAAAGATGGCATGGAAGCTTTAGAAAAAATCAAAAAGCATTCGTTTGATTCAGCAATAATAGACATTGTCATGCCTCATCTGGATGGGATTACGCTTACCAGGGAATTGCAAAATTTACATCCTGATCTACCCATTATGGTCATGACTGGGCACGCTGAGGAACATTCCGCTGGTTCGGCAATTGCTGCAGGAGCTCGGGAATTCATAAAAAAGCCGTTTTCCATTGATGAATTTGTCCTTCGATTTAATAAGATGATGCATGACCGTGAAGGGGAGAAGGCCTTGTTGACTCTTTCCCTCACCGACGAGCTTACGGACCTGTATAACCGGCGAAGATTCTTTGTTTTGGCAGAGCAGTATTTAAAGCTTGCCATTCGGAGTAAGAAAAGGTTGTTACTTTTTTACCTCGATATGGATGATCTAAAATCGATCAACGATCGCTTCGGACATAATGATGGAGACCAAGCATTAATAGCCCTGGGGAGCATCCTTAAAAAGACCTTTAGGGAGTCGGATATTATTGCTCGGATTGGGGGGGATGAATTTGTAGTACTGTTGGAATCCACTGACGAGAACGACGATGTTCTTCTGACTCGCTTATATGAGAACATAAGAAATTATAACGCCAAATTGCCCCCCGGTCACCAGCTGTCAGTCAGTTTTGGAGTTTCTGACTTTGATCCGGAACATCCTATCTCGATTGACGAACTCCTGTCTAAGGCGGATGCCTTGATGTATGCTGAGAAACGAAAGAGACGGAAATAAGAGTTTAGGTTCGAGGTGAAAAGTGGGGAGAAAGATTTTTCGGCCTGAGAGCTACAGAATGGTCATCTGTCCAAGGTATAAGAAGAAGGATATATTCCAAATCCAAAGCGGCAATGTTGCCCAAAGTGGTTAGGCTTTGCATTTCAAATTGTATTTTCATGGACTTTAGATCACCCATAACACGATTATGAGAGCAACAATTTTGGTCGTTGACGATGAAGAACAGGTCCGAACATTTTTGTCTAAGGCACTAGTTGAAGCTGGTGGTTTCTCTGTCGAGGTAGCAGAGACTGCAGAGGAAGCCCTCCAAAAGATTCAAAACGACGTGTTCGATCTGGCTTTGGTAGATTTTAAATTGCCCGGCATGGACGGTCTGCAATTGATTACTGAAATCGTTAAGTCGAAACCCAAAATCCTCACCATTTTATTGACGGGGCATGCGGACATTGATTCGGCAGTGGAAGCGATGAAGAGGGGCGCAAGTGATTATTTGACCAAACCAGTAGACCTGGATGAAATGTTTGCCCGTCTCCGTAAGGTTTTGAAGGAGAGGAAGCGCTTCTCAAGCATCGATGATCCGCAGCAGTGTTCTTTCAGTTGGGAGAAAATAAAGGAGATGAAAGACACCCAAGCTGAATTTTGGGCTGGGGATGGCTTGACGAGGTTACGGATAGTGGATATCAGCGAAAGGGACGCGAGTGTTTTCATGACTACTCAAGATGGAAAAGTAACATGGCCTCTCAGACGCCAAAAGCTGGAGGAAATCCACAAAAAAATTCATCAGAGGGAGATAGCCCTACTTGCCTATGAAATCGACAAGTACATTCCAACGTGGGGGAATTACGTGTCGGGGTTACTGAAATATCTAGGTTGCGATAAAGGTTCATTGTAATCTCATTTAAATCATTCGATGAATTGATATCGGCTTACGAGATGAGGTTTCTATCCAGACTCCGGTATTGAATAGCTTCAGAGAGGTGTGCGGGCTGGATATTTTCCTGCCCTTCAAGGTCGGCAATGGTTCGGGCCACCTTCAGGATCCGTGTGTAGGCGCGAGCGCTTAATCCGAACTTATCGATGGCCATCTCCAGCAATTTTTGACTGGCCTCATCAATCTGGCAGAACTTCTTGATGTGGCGGTTCGTCATCTGGGCATTGCAGTAGATCTTGAGGCCTTTGAACCGATTGAGCTGAGTCTTTCTTGCCGAGTCAATCCGTTTCTTAATTTCCTTAGAGGGTTCTCCTGCCTCACGGCTCGCTAAGTCCCGATACTTCACAGCAGGGACTTCGATGTGAATGTCAATTCGGTCCATCAACGGGCCGGAGATCTTTGACCGGTAGCGCTGAATCTGCGGGATGGTGCAGGCGCATTCATTGTTTGGGTCGCTATAATAACCGCACGGGCAGGGGTTCATGGCAGCGACGAGCATAAAGCGAGAAGGGTAGGTGAGGGAAGTGGCTGCCCGGGAAATCGTCACCCGCTCCTCTTCTAAAGGTTGACGCATCACCTCCAGAACATTCTTTTTGAATTCGGGGAGTTCATCCAGGAAAAGAACGCCATTATGCGACAGGCTCACCTCGCCAGGCTTTGGGATCTGTCCTCCACCGATGAGCCCGGCATCAGAGATGGTGTGGTGAGGACTTCGGAATGGCCGGGTGACAATAATGGAACTGTTTGGAGGAATCAGTCCCATCACGCTATGAATCTTCGTTGTTTCAAGACTTTCTTCAAAATTCATATCGGGCAGTATGGTTGGTAGGCGCTTGGCCAGCATGGTTTTTCCAGAGCCCGGGGGACCGATCATGATCACATTGTGACCGCCCGCAGCAGCGACTTCGAGGCAGCGCTTCACGTGTTCCTGGCCCTTCACATCACTGAAATCGACCGGATAATTCAACTCTGTCTTAAAGATTTCATTGAGGTCGACTTCGATGGGGTCGATGTGGAGATTCCCACCCAAAAATTGAACGCAATCAGAAAGGGTATCTACAGGAAGGACCTCAATTCCCTTTACGACGGCTGCTTCTTTCGAATTTTCGCGGGGGAGAAGGATGCCCTTCAATTGTGCATCCCTTGCAGCCACGGCGATGGGGAGCGTCCCTCTTACCGGTTTAACCTGCCCGTCGAGGGATAGCTCGCCCAAAATGAAATAGTGAGCCAACTTGCTCTTTTGAACGACGTCGGTCGCTGCGAGGATGCCAATGGCCATCGGGAGATCGAAGGCTGTTCCTTCCTTCTTGATGTCGGCCGGAGCGAGATTGACGGTGATCCGCCGGGCGGGGAAATCGTAGCCACAGTTCTTGACGGCTGCCTTGACTCTGTCCTTGGATTCTTTAACCGCGCCTTCAGGAAGCCCAACGGTCGCAAAGGTAGGAAGGCCCTGAGCAATGTCCACCTCCACCTCAACGACATAGGCATCGATTCCAAAGACAGCGCTGCTTAACACTTTAGCTAACATAATTTGCCTAACATATATCAGAAAGGCAACAGTCAGACAAGAAAAATATACGAAAAATATACAGTCCATTTAGTTTCTCTGGTTTATTTAGTCTGTCTAGTTAACTAAAAGAAAGAAAAGAGAAAAAAACAGACAAACCAGAGAAACGAGAGAAACCAGAAAAACTAGATCATTAGTGGGTATTATTTCAATTTCCAGATAGTTCCTGCGGGAGTATCTTCTAAGACAATCCCTTTTGAAAGAAGGTCATTCCGAATTTCATCCGCTCTCTTCCAGTTTTTGTCCTTCCTGGCCAGATTCCTCTCCTCGATGGATCGAAGAATTTTTTCCTCAGTCAAGTTCAATCTTTTCAGCCCATCTTTTCTTTGCCGGGCAAGGTAATCCCCCGGCTCTTCCCGGAAGAGCCCAAAAACCCATCCAGTTTTTGAGAAATGGTCAAGCCCGACTTTCAGAAGGGAGATGATTTCTTCGGTCGGTTTTCCTTTTGAGAGAGTCAGAATACTATTCAAATGGGTTTGTAGATCGTAGAAATATCCCAACGCCTGTGCTGTGTTGAAATCATCATCCATGGCCTCTTCAAACCGGGTCTGGAAGGATTCGATGGCTTTACGACATTCACTGGGAATGTGGATATGGCCACCTTCACCGTTACTCTGTGGAGTAGATTTCATTGCTACACGGGGGATCCTTGCTATTTCATCTTTGATCGATCCGAGCGTTACATAAAACCGATCCAATCCCGATCTGGCCTCAAGAAAACTGTCTTCCGAATAGTCCACCGGGCTCCGGTAATGGTGAGAGAGAAAGAAGAGTCGAAGGACTTCGGGATGCCAATCTTTAAGAATTTCTCTAATCGTGAGAATGTTCCCGAGAGATTTGGACATCTTTTCCTTATTGATGTTGACAAAGCCATTATGAATCCAGTACCGGACGAAAGGTTTTCCGGTTGCCGCCTCCGATTGAGCAATCTCATTTTCATGGTGGGGGAAGATAAGGTCCCTACCGCCGCCATGGATATCAAAGGTCTCTCCCAAATATTTCTGGCTCATCACGGAGCATTCGATATGCCATCCCGGTCTTCCATTTCCCCAGGGGCTTTCCCAGTAAGGTTCTCCGGGTTTGCTGCCTTTCCAGAGGGCGAAATCGAGAGGGTTTTCTTTCTTCTCGTCAATCTCAACCCGGGCGCCAGCGTGCATCTCCTCGATGTTTCTCTTGGAGAGCTTTCCATAATCCTTGAATTTCTCCACAGAGAAAAGGACGTCCCCGTTGCTTCGATAGGCGAAGCCCTTTTGGATGAGGGTGGAAATCAGCCGGATCATGTCCGGGATATGTTCGGTGGCCCTGGGTTCGACAGAAGGTTTTTCGAGTCCCAATGCTCCCATGTCGACGTTAAATTCCCCGATGTATTTTTCCGCTATGGTTTTATAGTCCACACCCTCTTCATTGGCTCGCTTGATGATTTTATCGTCGATATCGGTAAAATTTCGTACAAAGATCACATCAACTCCACGATAACGCAGATAGCGGTAGATCGTATCAAAGACGATGGCAGAGCGAGCATGCCCGATGTGGCAAAGGTCATAGACCGTCACCCCGCAGACATACATGCCTGCCCTTTTCTCACGGAGAGGGATGAATTCTTCTTTTTTCCCGGTCAGAGTATTGTGGATACGAATTGACATGGCATAAATGTCAAATGTCAAAGATCAAATGTCAAATGAAATCCAAAACTCAAATGTCAAAACATTTCGGGATTTGGAATTTGACATTCCCTTGGCATTTAAACTTTGATATTTGAACTTTAGGTCAGTTCCAACGCCATCTTCAGTCGTGTCATGATCCTTTCCTTTCCGAGGAGAGGAAGCGTTTTGACCAGTTCGGGTCCTCTTGTTTTTCCGGTGACCGCTGCCCGAAGAGGGGCAAAGAGATCTTTTCCTTTGCGCCCCGTCCTTTTCTCCAATTGAATGAGCAGGGGGGTCTCTTCGTCCGATCCGGCCTCTGACGATTCCTCCAATAGCGTAAGGATTGAGCGAAGGGTGTCCCGATTTTTCGGATCTCGAAGCACGGTCCTGGCTCCATCCTCGAGTGAAAATTTCTGATCGAAGAAGATACCCAGATATTCCTCCGCCTGTGAAAGGATGATTATATTTTCTTTTAAAATCTCGGAAATTTGATCGAGCCGCCGAGGGTCAATCTGATCAATATTTATGCCGGCCCTCTGGAGGTAGGGGATCAGCATTTGAGAGAGTTGACCGTCGTCTTTTTCGCGGATGTAGAAACTGTTCAGCCACTCCAATTTCTTGCGGTTATAAATCGGTGCGCTCCTTGACACGTCCTCAATTGAGAATTCCTCGACCATTTTTTCTAATGAAAGCATCTCCTGCCCCGAAGGAGGTGTCCAGCCCAGAAGAAGAAGGTAATTCCTGAGCGCCTCGGGCAAAAAACCTTCTTCCCGGTATTGGGAGACGGCTGTTGCGCCGTGGCGTTTGCTCAAGGGAGATCGGTCCGGACCGAGAATGAGCGGGTGATGAGCGAAGACAGGAGGGACCCAGGCCAGTGCCTGATAAAGGAGGATCTGCCGGGGTGTATTGGAGAGATGGTCCTCCCCTCGAATGACATGCGTGATATTCATCGAATGGTCATCGATGACGCAGGCAAAATTATAAGCAGCCATCCCGTCCGAGCGGACGATGATAAAATCGCCGATTCCGGCAGAATCGAAATCCATCTTTCCATGGATGAGGTCTTCGAAAAGAATTGGCCCTTTTCCGACATGAAATCGCAGGACAGGGTGAAGGCCGGAAGATTCGATTTTTCCAATCTCTTCCACAGAAAGGGAACGGCACCGGCCATCGTAGCGCGGCATCCTTCCTTTGGAAAGTTGTTCTTTTCTGAGCTTCTCGAGTCTCTCCTCCGAGCAAAAACATTTATAACACTTTCCTTCCTGACATAGTCGATCAGCAAACTCACGGTAAATGGATAGACGTTCAGATTGACGGTAGGGGCCAACCAATCCGTCCCGGCCGGGGCCTTCGTCCCAAAAAATTCCAAGCCATCTCAGGTCTTCTACGATCCGCTCGAGGGATGCGTCGGTCGATCGCTCTAGGTCCGTATCTTCGATACGGAGAACCAATGCTCCCTCATTACGTTTGGCAAAGAGAAAGTTGAATAGGGCGGTCCGGGCATTTCCGATGTGCAAAAGCCCAGTTGGGGCAGGGGCGAAACGAACCCGAATCGTAGGAGTCATCGAAGACCTTAACTGCTCAGTCACTCAGTTATTAAGTTATTAAGTTATTAAGTCACTCAGTCGCTAAGTGATTAAATGACTAATGACTCATTGACTAATAACGGTTATTTTTCCTTTGTCTCTTCAACGAGGGCTACCGCGTAGGCAGCCATTCCCTCTTCCCTGCCGGTAAATCCAAGTCCTTCTGTGGTGGTCGCCTTTACATTCACTCTTGCGGTTTCCATCTCCAGGACATCCGAAATCTCTTTAACCATCCTCGGGATGAAATCAGAGAGTTTCGGTTTCTGAGCCACAATGGTTGCATCGATATTGACCGGGTGAAACCCTTTCTCTCTTACTCTCGTCAACACGTTCTTCAAAAGAGTGGTGCTTCGGATGTCTTTGTACCGGGGATCGGTATCCGGGAAATGTCTTCCGATATCTCCCTCTGCAATGGCCCCCAGCAACGCATCGCAGATCGCATGGGTGAGGACATCCGCATCCGAGTGTCCCTTCAAGCCAAATAGATAGGGAACGGTGATCCCGCCCAAAATCAACGGTCGGCCGGCAATGAAGGAATGGACATCGTATCCAAAGCCTACTCTCATCTGTTTTTCCTCCCGCCTGCCTGGCCCTGCTTTGTAAGGGTGTCCATCTTGAGAAAGAGGTTGGCCAATAGCAGGTCTTCCGGGGTAGTGATCTTGATGTTCGTATAGGATCCTGGAAGGATATGAACCGTCACTCCCAAACGTTCAACGAGGGAGGCGTCATCCGTGCCGACAAAGGCATCCTTCGTCGCCCGATAATAAGCTTCCTTGATGATATTGACCTGAAAGGTTTGAGGGGTCTGAATTTGCCAGAGGGATTCCCGATCCAATGTTTTCAGGACCGTCCCATCCGGGTTGGACATCTTGATGGTCTCCTTCACGGGCATGGCCAGAACCACCGCTCCGTATCTTACGGCAGATTGGATCGAATCTTCGATCATGGCTTTGGTGACGAACGGTCGGACTCCATCATGAATGGCTACTACCTCTACATCCCTTGGAAGAGCATCGATTCCATTTTTCACAGACTCCTGCCTTCGCTTTCCGCCGGGGACGATTTGGGAGATCTTCTTAAACTCAAATTTTTCGACGACCTCCTTCAAACAGTAATCCATATCCTCCTGACCAACCACCAGGAGAATAGAGCGGATAAGGGGACAGGTCTCAAACTTGTCGAGGGTATGGGCGAGGATGGGTTTCCCCTCAAGGAAGTGGAATTGTTTCTTCTTCCCCTCCATGAAGCGATGTCCCTTTCCTGCGGAGACGATAACCGCGTCGGCCTTCATGGTTCAAAAGGTAAACACCATGGAATAGTGGAATACCCCCTCCCTAGCCCTCCCCCTTCGAGGGGGAGGGGAGGGTGGGGGTTAAAATTCGCTGTCCAGAGGATAATAATAATCTTTTCCCTTGCCCTCCCGACCTGCCTCTTCTTTGAGACGGGCAAAGATCATTCTTCCAGCAGGAGTTTGGAGAACGCTAGTGACAATGACATCGATCGTCTTGCCCATCTGTCTCCTTCCATTGTCGACCACAATCATCGTCCCGTCATCCAGATAGGCTACCCCCTGTCCCATTTCTTTTCCTTCTTTGAGGATTTTGACAGTAATTTCTTCTCCGGGGAGGACGACGGGTTTCAGAGAATTGGCTAACTCATTAATGTTTAGCACCTCGATTCCCTGAAGCTCTGCGACCTTATTGAGATTAGAGTCATTCGTGACGATTTTCCCGCGGACCTCTTTGGCCAATTCAATCAATTTTGAATCGACTTCTTTGACCGAGGGAAAATCCTTGTCCACGATGCGAACGTCCACACCGGCCTGCTTTTGAATGTGGTGGAGAACTTCCAGACCTCTTTTTCCCCTGGTCCGTTTGATGGAATCCGAGGAGTCGGCAATGTGTTGGAGTTCATTGAGAACGAATTGGGGAATGATGAGCGCTCCCTCCATGAAGCCGGTTTCCGTGATGTCGGCAATGCGGCCGTCAATGATCACACTCGTGTCCAAAATCTTTGTGTTTTCGCCGTGGGGAGCGTTTTTTGAGAAGAGTTTCCAGCCGGGCAGGTGAATCTCCTCTCCCTTCCTAAAGCCGATTCTCAGACCAATATATCCGCAAACCCCATAAATGACACTGACGAGGGGAAGGATGATTTGTTGATGGCTATAAAGATTGGAGAAAAAGACGTTAGAAAGGATATTGGCAACCAAGATACCGAGGATCAAGCCGATGAAACCTCCTAAGAGGTTTTTCAGAGGGATTTTTTTCAAGCTTTTCTCGACCAGAAGGGTTAATGCGGCAACGATCAGTCCGCCGATCAATCCTAACAGGGGAAACGGGGGAGAGGAAGAAATTCCTTGAGTTAGATAATAACCGCTGATTCCGCAGATGACGAATAACAAGATACGAAGAATCCACGAGCCCAATATGTTCACCTCCTTTCCATGATTGAGTGATATAAGACATTTCGATTAAAGCTTGATGATAGGGATTCTGGGGAGATCATGCTCCAAAGATCGAACTAATCTCCCTCAAAATATCTGTCTCTTTTACGTCCCGGGCAATGGCCAGCTCCTTGACGAGGAGATTCTTGGCCGTGTCCATAATTTTCCTCTCACCGAAGGACAGTTCTTTTTCCGCTTTCAGAAGATGAAGGTCCCGGAGCACTTCGGCAATGCCGTAAATGGACCCCGTGTTTATTTTTTCCATGTATTCTCGATACCGGCGATTCCAGGTTTGATTATCGATGGTGACGTCCCGATCCTTCAGGATTCCAATGACTTTTCGGACATCAATCTTTCGGATAACCCCCCTCAACTTGGCAGCCTCTATATTGTCCTGGGGAATCATAATGGTCATCCCGTTTTCTAAAATTCGGAGGATAAAAAAGATCTGTTTTTTACCAGAGATCTGTTTCGTTTCAATCGCTTCAATGATTCCAACGCCGTGTCCTGGATAAACCGCTTTGTCACCGATCTGAAACATAAAATTTAGACCTCCTTTCGGGGCAATGAAAAAAAGGGCAACTTCAATCCGGATGAGCACACGGGAAGACATTCCCAAAAGAGACAGTTTTCTTTCTGGCCAACTGACTTCTTATTGAAAGAGAAGAAGGTGAAGCGCATGAGATTTAAATCCCTTGGCTCTTGGCCAATTTGAGAATGTCATTTACATCGGGGTTTTTCCCTTGGATCAGCCTGCCCATCGAGGCATCGATTCCAAAGAAGGCTGAAACCTTAATCTTGCCTTTTACTTCTCCTCGTTCTCCAGATCCGCCGGCCCGAAATACCTCCATCACATCTCCGATCTTAAGACCGGTCAATCGTCCGGCATTAATGTAGACATTTTCGTCCTCTACCTTAGCGATTCGACAGAACCAATCCATTCCATCTAATTCTTTGGCAAGGGACCGTCCCAAAGAAGCGATGGTGAGGTCGATCGCTTTGACTTTTGACTTCTCTCCGGAAAACGATCCCCTTTCCTTGGCCGCGACGATGGGATTGCTGGCGGACAGGGTTTTGACTGTCTTCCCGGAGAAGGTGTCGACCAACCTCGTGTCTATTTTGATAATGGCCACTGCCGTTTCCTCTTGATCTTTGGTTCCCTTGGTGGTGAAAACATAAGGCCCTGAGAGCTGCCCAAAAACCAAGGCATGAACCCCAAAGACTTCGTTGAGTAATTGGAGGGCGTTGGGTGCTTCAAGATCTTTCAAATCGATTCCCTTTTTTCCAAGGAATTCACTGACCATACGATAGTCGGCAAAGAGAACTTGCAGAGACCTCCGGTTGACCTCTTTCATCAGCTTCTCAGCCACCCAATCTCCCAGGACCTCTTCCCCTTCAGTCGTTCGATCATCAAAGTAGGTGATCAAGATTTTCTTCTTCAAACCTTGAAGCGCGGGTTTCGGCGAGGATACGACGGCGACCTCTTCTTCTAAGGGGATCGAAGGTTTTGCCGGGGACTCTTTTTTGACTCCTTCCGTCCGCATAGGCAGGGTAGTAAATGATTCTTTTTTTGAGAGGTACTCATTCACAGGAATGTAGAGGTATTTAGATTGATCCTTTTCCGCTGTTGCGTTCGGGTTTAAGACCTTGACATACTCCTGCTTATCAATAATGACAACCTCTTTGTCCACCAGCTCTTTCATCTTTGCTTTCTTGGGGTCTCCCTTTTTAATCGGAAACCAGGACGGCATGGAGCAAGCAAAGACGGAAAGAAAAATAAAGAGTAGACCAAGAATCAAAGGAGGGGAAAAGGTTTTTCTCAGATTCATTTTTTCACTTTAAGCAGAAACAAAAGAATTATACCCTAAAATTAGGGTTAAATCAATCCTGGAATGTACATTTTTTGCCATTTTGAAAGCGGAGAAGAGCGGTGGCAAATTCCTAAAAATTCTTTAAAATAACAGATGGTTGGCTCTCCTGTAGATTATCGGGAAGACCTAACGAGAGGGCGGAAAACTAAATATTCACTCGTAGATAACTTGGAGGAGAAGGGTTTGGACAGCTTAGTAGATTTGGAATAACATGTGGGCGACCTCGGGTGACGATTCTTGTCAGTTGCAGACATTTCTGTCAGATCCTAAGATTTCTCGATTTGAGAAAAGGCTGTAATTTAAAGGTGTTAAATTTGGCATCAGAATTGCTCTTGTAAAAAGGGGGGGCCATTGAACGGGTCCTCATTGAAAAGTAGTTTCCAAGCTTCGATCGTCAATGGGGTCTTTCCATACGGCGCATTTCTTTCTAAAATAGCCGTTCGGAGCCTGACAACCTGGAATATTCCGCTAACTGTCACCTATATAGAAGATTTTCAGAATGATCGGTTCACTTAATTAGGGAATATTTTTAATTCGCATTGAGGGCGTGGATACTTTCTAATGATTAAAAATTACCTTAAAAGGCTTATCGTTATCAATAAGGAAGCCATTCTAATGGAGGTGCTTTCAATAAGCGGACTGATGCAACTTCTTATGAAGCCGCGAAACACAGACGAAAAATGGACAAAGGAGGAGAGGATAGAGATGAGGAGGCATCTCAAGAATATTGCGAAGATTGTCCCGGCAGTTGCCCTGTTCTCCCTCCCCGGAGGTTCCTTTCTCTTGCCTATTCTTGCTGAGGTCCTCGACCGAAGAAAAACCCGAAGGCTGTGAGAAATGGAGATGTTATTACGATTTAACGACACGCGACAAGCCTGACAGCGGTGAACCCTACGCGGAAAGCCTTCCCTCCTAGCTTTCTTCTAAGTGACGGTAATCGTTTTAGGATAATATGTTTAAACTCCGTGGGCGTGATGGCGATGGGTGATCTCGACCTCTTCTCCCGGTTGAATCTCACCCCGGATACCAATCTTTATTTTTTTGAGAGGAATATCCCTGCCTGAGGCAGAAATCGCCTCTTCCGTGGCTTTGACCAATCCGAAACAGCAAGGGACTTCCATGTATGGGACCGTGACGCTCTTTATAGAGTTAGATTTGAGAATCTCGGTCAACTTTTCTTTGTAATATTGAATGTCGTCGAGTTTTGGGCAACCGACGACCACCACTTTCCCTTTCATGAAATCTTGATGGAAATTCGCATAGGCAAACGGAACACAGTCGGCTGCTACCAGAAGGTCGGCGTCCTGGAAATAAGGGGCATTGATCGGCACTAATCTCAACTGTACAGGCCATTGCGTCAGCTGGGAGACAACGCGCGCGGTCGAAACAGATTCCGCCCTTGCGTTGGGAAGATTGAATTGCATCGGCTTTGAAGAAGGACAGCCGGCAAAGACAGGTTTATGTTGAGACTCAGCTTCGTGTTTCTTGTGAAGATAAGCCTCTACCGCTTTTTCATCAAACTCGTCAGCCTCTCTTTCAATGACAGTAATAGCATCCTGAGGACAATGTCCGAGACAGGCACCCAGACCATCGCAGAACTTCTCACTCATCAATTTTGCCTTTCCATCCACAATCTGAAGGGCTCCCTCAACGCAATTGGGGATACAAAGGCCGCAGCCATTACATTTTTCTTCGTCAATCTTAACGATCTTTCTCGTAGCCATGGTTTTACCTCCTTGTACTCTTCTGATTGTTTGCACACGAGTCACGCCTGCCTGCCAGTAGGGACGGTCGCGTTACGTTAATTCAAGAATAACTCACCCATAAATCGTTTTCCTTGATTTAAGTCAAAAGGGAAAATATTTTTTAATTACTTGGAATCGCAATGAAAATCCGATCCATTAGGTTTGGGAAGGATGTTGCCCACTCGCAATTTTTTCTCTCCTCACGACCGGCGTAAATCCTCCGAGGCTTCATCAAGCGTGCATTCGAGTGCAAACCAGTGTTGTAAGAAAAAACCGGGGCGGGCCAGGTGAACCTTACGCACTTGACAAAAGGGGGCTTGTCGAGATAATATCAGCTTTAGCTGATAATTCAGATACGTCAGAAATAATGGGAGGCGACGAAATGGCCAAAAAAAATCAGAAGGTCTGCTGCTCCCCGGAGGAAATGGGGATGAACTTTTGCAGGGTCGAATCGATCATCAGCGTGGATGAACGAGGGCAGATGGTACTCCCCAAGGAATTGAGAGACAGGGCAAAGATCCGCGCGGGTGATAAACTGGCCATTGTCAGCTGGGATAAGGGCGGGGAGGTCTGCTGTATCTATCTCATCAAGACAGAGCATCTGGCAGAACGGGTGAAAGATTTTCTTGGTCCGATGATGAAAGACATGGCCACCAACTAACGGTTGCTGAAAAATGGCTATCTGCTGCGTTTTCCCTCATGCTCGCCCGTGTCAAGCACGGGGCAGGCTTTTTGCGGCGTACACCTGTAGGGAACGGTTTGAAACCGTTCTCTACGAAGGATTTCGCCTGCCTGCGCGTAGCCACTTCGGCGAAGGCAGGGGTGCCTGGCATCTGACGCTTTTTGAGCAACCTAGAAACAACGATTGTTTCACCAGCTAGATATGAGTCGCGCATTTTAGAAATATTCATTGTCTTTGTCAGTCGAGGAGAGTGCCATGGATGTGCAAGAAGGATGCGCCGAAGCGCAAGAAAATGATCAACTGAATAGGACAAGCTGTTGACCTTCGAATCAAGTGGCTCAGTTGAGCCTTCCCAGTTTAGACCAACCCTTTGTCGTCGGGTCGATCCAAACACTGTTCGGCCTTGTGCCTCAGGTCTCTTCTTCTCTTGTTTGGGGAGACCGATTGGGAGCTTTTAAGGCTCGCTGGGGAATCGGCCGGATGCATTACACCGTCGAACCCGGTCTTTATGCCCTCGGAAAGCCCGATCATCAATCCCCGATCTTCGTCACGGCCAATTACAAAATGAGTTTTGATAAGCTGCGGGAGGCATTGCCCGGCCGAAACGCATGGATCCTGGTCCTGGACACGAAGGGGATCAATGTCTGGTGCGCTTCAGGCAAAGGGACTTTTGGGACGAAGGAGCTTGTCGGTCGAATCAAATCAAGCGGTCTGGAAGAGATCGTCTCACACCGGGAATTGATTCTCCCCCAGCTGTCCGGGCCTGGAGTCGCAGCCCATCTTGTCAAGAAATTATCCGGGTTCAAGGTGACCTATGGCCCGATCCTGGCCGCGGATCTGCCGGCTTTTTTGAACCACGAACTCAAAGCGACGCCAGAGATGAGGCTCAAGACCTTCACGATCCGGGAGCGGATGGCGCTGATCCCGATGGAGGTTGTGGGAGCGTTGAAAGTGGGGTTTATCGTCATCCCTGTACTCTTTCTCTTGGCTTTATTCGGAAGGTTAGGTGGAGGCTTGACGAGTGCGCTTCACCACGGTCTTTTTTCTGTTCTTGATCTCCTCATTGCTATTCTGGCCGGTGCCGTTTTAACGCCACTCTTGTTGCCATGGGTGCCAGGCCGGGCCTTCTCGCTGAAAGGCTTTGGCCTCGGCCTTCTCGGTGTTGCGATGCTGATGATTTTTGTCTGGAACGATTGGGTCACCTGGTCAGGGCGCCTCGAAATATTGTCTTGGGTTTTTCTTATCCCCGCGACCTCGGCTTATCTCGCCATGAATTTCACAGGGGCCTCTACCTACACCTCTCTCTCCGGAGTAAGAAAAGAGATGCGGTGGGCCTTGCCACTTCAAATTGGTTCCGGGATCGTTGGGATGATTCTCTGGCTTGGGTCAAACTTCCTTACATAAGGAGCTGAGATGATGAATGCGCTGGTTTACCTCCGAGATGTCGTCACATTAAGTCTTGATCAGATGAAATGCGTGGGGTGCGGAACGTGCCTTCATGTCTGTCCCCATGCTGTCTTGAGTCTTACCAACGGCAAGGTTGAAGTCACGGATAGGGATGCTTGCATGGAATGCGGTGCCTGTGCAAGAAATTGCCCTGCTGATGCCCTCCATGTCCGCTCTGGCGTGGGCTGCGCCACCGCAGTCATCAACTCCATGCTGGGTCGAAAAAAATCCTCGTGCTGCTGTACGATCGAACCTGAAAGTTAGGGATAGCGCTCAGATTTGCAATCACCCTTTCATTGATGGACTCGCTAATCAATGAGCCAGAAGATAAATAGAAGTGATTAAAAGGTGGGATTGCAAGACCGCACCTTACGCACCTTATAAGGAACGCTCTTCGGCGGTCTGAACGACATTAAAGTTGAGGCTGGTCAGTATACGATCCCCATCTCGCGCTTCGGCCTTCCAGCTTCCGGCGTGCTGCGTCCCCGGAAAGTGAAATAACTATAAACCGACCACGCGGGAGGCTTGACATCGATTTCGATCCGGTAACATTCCTTACCTTCATGTAACCATATTGGGCAATCTTCCCCACTGTTTCGTTTTGATTCTTTTGAAGAAGCCTCTTTGATTATTTGATCTGAATGCCGAACATTTTCCCGTTAGAAACTGCTGGATCCCATTCGTCTCAACGCCTGTTCCGATTCCCGCCTCAAGAACATTTAACGCAGACATTGGCTGTTTCGTAATATCTGCTTCCGCCCTTTCAGGTTCTCAAAATTGATCCTGTTGAGATTGATAAATTGGACGGGCCTCGGCCTCAGAGTGAATGGTCGGAGAGGACGAAACCAAGGATAACGAGGTTGCCTGAGATTTTTTTTCTGCCGGCCGGCGCGCTGGATTGAGAATGAAGAATGTCGCGGAGAGAATGACTCCTAAGACCAGGGAGAGGAGAAGCCATTGCCTGATCTTTTTCCTGGGAGGAGCCTCCGGTTGTAACTCAACGGGCTCGGGAGGCATAAGGCTCTTGAGATATTTTTCGTATTGGAGAAGAATGTCTCTCGGGTTAAGTGCGAGATATCTGGCATAACCGGTCAGGAAACCCTTGACGTAAAGGGCAGGGGGAAGAACCTCATATCTGTCTTCTTCGATCGCTTTGAGGTGATGTTGCTTGATCTTAGTAAAATTAGAAATTTCCTCCAGGGAGATGCTCCGTGTCTCCCTTTCTCTTTTTAAAAATTTCCCTGGAGAATCCATAACCTCTTGCACCGAAGAAAATTGTCTATGTTATCGCATTGGTGTTAGCCTGAGGAAATCAAAACTGATTAAATATTATGCAATTGTCGTGCCCAAAAATGGAAACTATAAGACCATGAAATCAAAGAACATTAAAATGGGAAACAATCGAATAGTACCATTTTGTGACGAGTTTTGTTCTTTTTTGACATTTTATCGATGGGAAGCAGGACAAGAGAAGGGCAGGTTGAGATAGCCGGCCCTATAAGAGGGGAAGGAGAAGGCACCACAAGGGTTAATGGACATCCGTCATTGGCCTTTCTTTCATCTTATTCATTAGGAGGACAAACAACTGCCGGTTCCTAACGATCAATAGGCCGAAAAGCCCGACGGGTTTCACTAATGCCCTTGAACAAACCTCTATATTTTAAGTAATTCTCTTCTTGTGTTAGGCGATGAAACTATCTAAAATAAGTGAATAAGCGTGAGAGATTTTCTTGGTCATCTGACATTGATCTAAGACGAAATGGAGGAATATGATGGAGAAAGTTGAATTGAAGAAAGGGATTTACTGGGTTGGGGCGATTGATTGGAATATCAGAGATTTCCACGGGTATTCAACTCCTTTTGGGACAACTTATAATGCTTATTTGATCCTGGATGAGAAGAACGTTCTGGTGGATACGGTGAAGGCGCCTTTCTACCTGGAGATGTTGGGAAGGATCTCGGAGATTATTGATCCATCTAAGATCGATGTCGTCATTTCAAATCACGTAGAAATGGACCACTCGGGTTCGCTGGCTCAGATCGTCGAGAGGATTGGCAAACCGATTGTCATCACCTCTGAAAGAGGTCAGAAGGGACTGACAAAACATTACAAGAAATCGTTTAATTTTAAGACCGTGAAGAGCGGAGAGACATTTTCCATTGGCCATCGGACCCTCACCTTTGTAGAGGCTCCAATGCTTCACTGGCCGGACAGCATGTTCACCTACATCAAAGAGGATCAGCTTCTTTTGCCGAACGATGCTTTCGGCCAACACTTTGCCTCCTGCCAAAGGTTTGAGGACGAGATGGGTGACGGGGTGATGAAACACGCCGCAAAATATTACGCCAATATTCTCTGGCCCTTGGCGCCGCTCATTTTGAAAAAAGTGGATGAAGTGGTAAAGATGGGGATTCCTATCGATATGATTGCACCCAGCCATGGTCTCATCTGGAGAAAGAACCCCAACCGAATTATTGAAGCTTATGTCAACTGGAGCCAGGGAAAGACGAGTAATAAAATCCTTGTTATCTACGATACGATGTGGGGAAGTACGGAGGGCATTGCGAAATCTATTCTCAAAGGTCTGGTGGAAGAGGGGGCCGAAGCGAAACTGCTCCATCTGCGGTCTAATCATCGGAGTGACATCGTCGAAGAGATGCTGGAAGCAAAAGGTATCCTTTTAGGGTCTCCCACCCTGAACAATGGAATGTTTCCGACGATGGGTGATTGTCTGACTTATGTGAAGGGGTTGAGACCGAAAGGAAAGCTCTTCGGTCTTTTTGGATCGCATGGCTGGGGTGGAGGAGCGATCAAAGAGATGAGAAAGGTTCTCGGGGAAGAAAAATTCGAGATTTGGGAAAAAGAACTTCCTGTCCAGTTTGTTCCAGATCAGGAAGAATTGAAGAGCGCGATCCAATTCGGAAGAGAATTTGCCCGGAAAGTTCTCGCATAGCGAGAGGTCGCATAGTCGGATAGTGGCTTAATCATGTAATCAAAAAAGTACAAGACCTTAAGATTACACGACTGCAGGAACTTCAAACATGTCTGAGAAGATCGGTTCCTATAGCCAACTTGTGATGGAGCATCTAAAACATCCCAGGAATATGGGCGAGATGGAGAGCCCTGACGGAATCGGAGAAGCCCAGAACCCTGCCTGCGGTGACACAATGCGGCTTTTTATTAAGGTGGAGGCGGATCATATCATTGACGCGAAGTTTTTGGCCTTTGGCTGTGGCGCCGCCATTGCCTCTTCGAGCGTCACAACAGAGATGATCAAAGGAAAAACGATCGAAGAGGCTCTGACGATCTCAGATGTAATCATTGCTGAGGCCATGGGCGGTCTCCCACCCACCAAGGTTCATTGTTCGGTCCTGGCAGAGCAAGCAATCCGTTCGGCTATTTCCGATTATCAGAAGAAACGGTCCTGTCGGGAATAGAACGCTGAGATCCTGATATAAGTTCAGCATATTACTTCATTTTACATCTCAATCTTTTTTTCTCAACGGACCCTGCATTTTGCTTTTGGCACAAGGTGAAAGGAGTAATGACGGATGATCGATAGGGAGCATGCATTACGTCTACTAAAAAAGATGGTTCAGGAGTCCAGGGCTGATCAGACAGAGGCCATCCTTCTGACAGAAGACTCTTCCCTCACCCGTTTTGCCGGGTCTGCTATTCACCAGCACGTAGCGGAGAGAAACCAGACGGCGATCCTCCGGGTGGTTCTCGGGAAGAAGATCGCGGTCGTCACCACTAATATTTTTGAACCATCCTCATTAAGAAAATCGCTCCACAAGGCAATCTCTCTTGCCAAGGTTCAACAACCGAATGACGAATTTATTTCCCTGCCGGGGCCAAAACCCATCCCGGAGGTCGAAACCTTTTCCAAGAACATCAGCCGCCTCACACCGAATCAGAAGGTGAAGCTGACGAAGAATCTCTTGAGGCAAGTGAAGCAAAAGGGATGCACGGCTTCCGGGGCCTTTTCGAATGGAGCGGTCGAGTTGGCAGTGGTCAATTCCATGGGAGTAGAGGCCTATCAGAAATTTTCTGACCTTTTTCTTCACGTGATCGTGGAAAATGAGAAAAGTTCCGGTTATGCAAGCTTCGTGGCGAGAGACCCGGATGAATTGAATGTCGACGGCTTGGCGAAGGAAGCGAGCGGAAAGATATCAAAAGAAGAGCCGATTGAGCTTGAGCCGGGCGAGTATGAGGTTATTTTAGAACCTTATGCGGTAAATGAACTCTTATCCTTTCTTGGCTATCTGGGTTTTCATGCCCTGGCTGTGCAGGAAGGCCGAAGTTTCTTCTGTAATCATTTTGGAGAAAAAATGGTGGATGAGAAGGTGACGATTTATGATGACGGCCTCGACACGGAAGGGTTGCAAGTTCCTTTCGATTTTGAAGGTATTCCGAAGAAGAAGGTCACGTTTTTTAACAGGGGAGTAGCAGAGGAGGTGACGTACGATTCCTTCACCGCGGGTCGAGAAGGGAAGGATTCCACGGGACATGGTTTGATTGCGCCCAATACGGCAGGCCCCATTCCAATCAATCTTTTTATGAAAGAAGGTGAATCCTCTCTGGAACAGATGATCCAATCTGTTCGAAGAGGTATTTATGTGACCCGATTTCATTATACCAATGTTGTGGAACCGATGAAGGCGGTTATCACCGGCATGACTCGAGATGGGACTTTCTTAATTGAGCAAGGGGAGATGAAAAGGCCGATCAAGAATCTTAGATTTACGGAATCCGTTCTAAAGGCTCTTTCTCGCGTGACTGCGATCTCCAAGGATCGAAGAATCTGCTCTGAAGGAACGGTGTACTCGCGACGCTTTGTCACCGGTACCGTTGTCCCGGCTATCAAGGTGGAGGGATTTAATTTTTCAGGGGTGTCGAGCTTATAATGATGGGTTCAAAAGGTTAAGAACTTATCCGTAAATAGTCCCGTTTGACCAAGTCCCCCTTTGAAAAAGGGGGATTTAGGGGGATTTTCCAGAGATGGGCACATCAAATCCCCCCATTCCCCCCTTTGCTAAAGGGGGGGAAGTTATTTAAGGATAAGCTCTAAGTTATGGAGGGGTCCAATGGATCCTTCGAACTTTAGACCCGTTCGCGAAGAGAGAGGAGTTATCCATGAAGGATCTCATTCAGAATATTCTCGACCTTGCGAAACTGAAAGGTGCGACGTATGCCGATATTCGGGTCGTGCGGCGCCAGAGCGAGGAGGTCGAGGTAAAGAACGGCAAAGTAGATGCTTTAATCCACGATGAGGATTTCGGCTTCGGAATCAGGATTCTTTTCCAGGGAGCCTGGGGATTTGCCTGTAGCTCAAAAGTGACCAGGAAGGAGATGGAGACGGTTTTTGGAAAGGCGCTGAAAATATCAAAAGCCAGTGCAAAGGTCAAAGGAAAGGAAATTATTTTCCAATCCACCTCTCCCGTCGTCGATACCTATAGAACACCGGTTTCAGTTGATCCGTTTGAGATTGCTCCTGAAACAAAACTTAACCTCCTTCTCAAGGCGGATGAGATCATCCGACGAAATAAAAAGGTGAGGATATCAGAGGCCTTTTTGGGTTCGTATAAAACTGAGAAAACATTTGCCTCCACAGAAGGTTCTTATATCGAGCAGGAGATCGTGGAATGTGGGGCAGGGGTTGCAGCCACAGCGATTGAAAGGAATGAGGTCCAGGTACGATCCTACCCCAATTCTTTCCGTGGAAATTTTTCTACACAAGGTTATGAATGGATTGAAAAGTTAGCTCTTCAAGAGAAAGCAGAGAGGATCGCTGATGAAGCTGCCCAACTGCTTTCAGCAAAGCCGTGTCCGTCTAAGACCACCACCTTGATCTTGGATAGTTCACAATTAGCCCTTCAGATTCATGAATCGGTTGGCCACCCGATTGAGTTGGATCGAATTCTCGGGACCGAGGCAAGTTATGCCGGCACGAGTTTTATAAAACCGGAGATGGTGGGTCATTTCAAATATGGTTCGGAGCTGGTCAGTATCGCTGCGGATGCGACCTGCCCCGGTGGATTGGGAACCTTTGGATATGACGACGAGGGAATAAAGGCTCAAAGAGTTCCCATTATCTCTCAAGGGACCTTAATTAACCTTTTGACTTCGAGGGAGACGGCCCATCATCTAGAAAAAGGAAGTAATGGAACGATGAGGGCGGATGGCTGGAATCGAATTCCCCTGATCCGCATGACAAATATCAATCTCGAACCCGGAGAGTGGACATTAGAACAGATGATCTCCGATACCGAGGAAGGGCTTTTCCTAACGACCAACAGGAGTTGGTCCATCGATGACAAGAGGATTAACTTTCAATTTGGAACCGAGATCGGCTGGGAGATCAAAAAAGGTAAACTCAGCGAAATGGTTAAAAATCCTACCTACACCGGGAGTACTCCAAAATTCTGGGGCTCATGTGACGCGATCGGGAACAGAGATCATTGGCAGATGTGGGGGACACCGAATTGTGGAAAAGGAGAGCCTGGCCAAGTAGCCCATGTGGGCCATGGGACGGCGCCCGCAAGATTCAGGAATGTTCAAGTAGGTGTGATGAAATAATAGTTAAAGTGACTAAAGTGAGCTAAAGTTGCAAGTGATCTAAAAGGAGGGAAATAAAGAATGGACTAAAGCTCGAAAGCCACAACTTTAGGCATTTTGGGCACTCTTAACTTTAGTCACTTTTTTTGGTGATATCCTTGGCGTAGCCTTCTCGAAAGGCTTCCGCGGTCTTCTCAAAAACCTTTTCCATAGCCTGGAAGATTTTTCTTAAACCTTCCTTGAACAATTCTTTCGCTTCTTCAAGCTCTTCATCTGATTTCTCTGCTATCATGGCAGCCACATTTCGTTGAGCTTCAGCTTTGAGCGTTAGCCTATTTGGTCGGCGGGGGAGGCATCGTTTTCATCTTTTCGATCTGGGCTCTTAAGCGCTTGGCCCTATCGCTACTGGGATCAACCTTTAGATAATCTTCCCATGCCTTGATAGCACCCTTCATATCTCCCTTGTCATGAAGAAGGACAAGGCCAATGTTATATCGGCTATTTATATGTTTCGGGTCGCTTTGTGCAGCCTTTTTGAACTCTTCGAGGGCTTTATCGGATTGTCCTAACTTTCTGTACATGATTCCCATATCTGTCCGAACATCTGCGTTATCGGGTTTTACAGCAAGGTATCGATTATATGCCTCAATGGCTTCCTTAGGCTGATCGGTATCGAAATAAAGGTCTCCCAATTCCTTCCATGCCGCCAGATTCTTGGGGTCCTTTTTGACAATTTCCTTGAGGTTCTGGATCTGAGAAGCCATTTCAACGGGGTTGCGAGTAGGAGGAGTCGGTCCTTGAACAGGAGGGCCTTGAACTGGTGGGCCGGGTGGTGCCATTTGAGGTTTTTGGACCATCGCCACCTTTTCCGTCCCTTTTGTCATCCAGAGAATTCCAACCGTCACGCCACCGATAAATCCAACGACAAGTGCGATCACAACGTACAAGATAACGGTCTCTTTTTTCATCTAACATTTTCTCCTTTTGTGATAGTCTCTTAAAAATAGCCTATAAAACTGAATTAATCAAATAAAAAGGGATAAAAAGGGGCGTTCTTCGCCGCAGTCATCTGGGTTATTCCATTCATGGGTTTAGTGTCCCCTTCGGGGATGGTGGAAACCCCTCGCCTTCAGGCGAAGCGAAATTTTGCGAAATGGTCGGTTCGATTTTTTAACCTACGACTTAACGTTCACCATTGAGAAGAGCCGAGCGTGAGCACGTGAAAATACAGTATCAGAGTCGTCATTCCGGGCAAGTGAAACGCGACCCGGAATCCAGAAGCCCTGGATTCCTGCTTCCGCAGGAATGACAAGCAAGGGCAACCAATCTGGGTCGACTTCGAGTCGACATCCTTTATTTTAAACCTCTCGCCTTCCAGGCGAGAGTGGTTTAGTTCTGTTATCCCTTTGGGTTCCCCCTGCGGGGGAATTGACACTTCTGTAACGTTTAAAGAGATCATTCGAAAAGGGATGGAAGTGAGAGGATCATCCTATTTAGGGATGAAATTCCCGAAGGAAGGGATTTTCATTTCTGTATTTTTGGGAACGGACCTTAATATCTCTTTGATCTTATCGATGATATAGGGTTTCTCAACGTAAGCCCAGGCTCCTCTGGCTTGGGCAAGTTTTCCCGTATCCTCATTTCCTCTGGCGGTGATAATGATGACCCGCGGTGGAGATTGAGTGCGCCCGGCCGTCTCCAGCACCTCCCACCCGTCCGATTCCGGCATGATCAAATCGGTGATGATAAAGTCAAAGTGTTCTACTTTGGCTGCCTCGATGGCTTTCCGGCCGTTCTCAACCGAAATGACCTCATAACCTTCCTGGGAAAGAGCATGAGTCAGAGACCATCGGATTAAAAATTCGTCATCAGCAATTAGAATCTTAAAAGGGTGAATCGCTGTTCCTCCCTTTAACAGAGGGTTTCGTTAAGGGGTCAACGTGGATAAAGATTCAGTCGGCGACGAGGCTTCCCTTATTAACAAATCTTCCTGTTTAATCCCGTAAGCCTCAATCATTAAACCTAAAAATCCTCTCGCATCTGTGAAACCACCCAGGTGGGTGTGAACAATCTCTTGGTAGCCGTCTCTATTTTTTTTGAGAGCGATAAAAAATGGGGCTCTCACGTCTCCTAACGCCTGGTGGATTTCATAATTTTCATCCGGGAAGATCGGGAAAGGGATATGATAAGTTTGCTTGAATACTTCTGCTTCGAGCGCATTATTCCCGACTCCAATACCGATCAATTTTATCTTATCTTTGAGAGCGGGATTGTTTTCAATTTGACGATATAATTCTCCCATCGCCGACGCAGTAGTCTGGCAGATCGGGCAATATGTGTTAAAGATCTGGATCAGTACACCTTCAGCCTTGATTTGGGGAATTTTGAAAAAACCCGCTCCTGAAATCCCTAAATAGTCTTTTTCGTTTGAATCCTTAGGAATAGGAAGGCTGATGCCAGGAAGTCGTCCACCCTTGGCCGGGGATGAATCCACAGCAAAGACCGCACCATGAACGGTCAAGGGCAGAAGAAGTACGGCAATCAAAAGCTTTGCGATTTTACTCAATGTGATATTTTCCCCTTTGGGAAACCCCCGGTTTCAATCGACCAAGAAAGATTTGACACTACTTTACAAGCAAGATGTATACCTTGAACGACCCCTTTTGTCATGAAACTTCAAGAATAGTGTAACCTCTTAATATGAATAACTGTTTCAACTTCTTGCTGCCCCTGGAAATCGGGGGGAAAAATTTGTTCGGTTAAATTAGGTCATTTTCCACAGAAAGGTGAGTAAATTTACGCAATTTCATACGACACCCGGGGAAGTGCCTCTAACCATGTAACCAAAGAATCTGCTGGATCTTGACGAAGTGTCGTTGCCGGGTCAAAATAGATTTAAGAAGCAAGATGGAGGATTGAAGATGAGGAAGAGGATATCTGTTTTAGCCTTTGCCATACTTTTTTGCTTGCCATCCCTTGGCTTTTCGGCATCATTTAAGGTTTATCCGGGGGCCAGGCTGGAGGACATTTATGAGCCAAAACAATCAGAGTTTGAAGCTAAGATATCAAAGGCTCCCAAAGTAATTACTTTTACCACTAATGATCCTTTTGAAAGTGTTGTTGCTTTTTATCGGGGGGCTGGAAGAGAATACAGGATCCCCGGCAGTAGCGGAAAGCACACCAAACTCTCTTCGGGACAGGAACTTAAAGAAGCCTACTTTATCTTTGACAACGCGACCGACCTCAGTACCTCCAAGCACTGGATCAAGATTCAGTGGCCTTATCGAATGCAAGGGGGATTTCAGGGAAGATACGAGAAGGTCCGTGAAGTCACTGCCATTATTGAAGAAGATAAAAGAACCTATCCATAGGATATTCAAATCTTCCCTAGGTTACCAGAATATCAGGAAATCAGCGCGCACCTGCCTGCCGGTAGGCAGGGAATACCTGCATATCAGGACATCAGAAGAAACATGTTTAGTTCTCAATCTGATCCCCTAATAACCCCCTTTTCTGTCAGCTCAATAATCTGCTTCTTTTAGAATCTTTTTCATTGCTTTTTTTGATCAGAGGTATACAATGGGGTCGCTTGACACAGGGGGGAAAGAAAATGTCAGGCTTCTGGGAAGGGAAGGAACCTTGCTGGGTAATTCAGAATTGTTCTAAGTACGTATATACTAAGTGTCCGGCTTATCTCAACAAGGAGATGCCTTGCTGGGAGACTGCTTACACCGAGTGTGAAATCATGACCGGCATCCGAAGCGATTGCAAAAGCTGCAAAGTCTACAACCTCTACAAAAACCCTCCAGGGTAGAGCATCCATTTCCAAATTGAATTCCCAACCTCGCCACAGAGATGCTTCACGAGGGTTTGTTTGTCAAACCCGCAGATACAAAGTCATGAATACCCTCCCTACCAATCAATTTTCGGTGCCCGCGGGTACGGCACGCTGATAAATTCCATATTCGAAAATTCGTGTCGTTCAGACAAAAAAAAGGGGCTACTCCGAAGAGATTTTGGGGGGGATTAATATAATTTCTTCGGAAGCCCCTATTCAAGACTAGTTGAGTGGGAATGCAATTCTTATTCCGGGGAATGGTTCATGAGGAAGCTAGAAAAGCTTTGAGGGGGTATTAAGAAAAAAGTCTTTTGTTGCCTCGGGTTGTAAGATAAATGCGCAAGGGTCTCTTTTCCCCGGAAATTTTGGCAACAATAAGCAGGTCTTGTTCAGTGAGGAATATTCCACACTTCTGTGGATGATCTCGCAAATGGACTGAAGAGGGGTTGCATTGATTTTTAGAAAGCAAAAAGCTATAAATTATTTGTATTCTTTCTGAATATTTGGGTGGAAGCTCAATGCGTCTCATCTTTGGAAAGACTTCTCTATTCTTCAAAGTAATCTTTATCACCAGTATTGTCTTAATTCTTGCCATTTCGTTCAATGTCTGGTGGAACACAAGTCTTCACGGAGCCAGCGTCGAAAAATTAACTCAGGAAAAAACAAGAATTATCGCGGAATTCATCGAGGAAAATGTCGTCCGGGCCATGAACAGGGGAAGACATTTTGATATGCATCGTATTTTAAGGAATTACATGGTCTACAGGGATGTCCGGAAGATTACCCTGCTCAGCGCGGATGGAATCGTCAAGGCGTCAACACAGGATGACGAGTTGAATAAGAAGGTTGGGAATAACGAGCTCTATTTGAGAGAACACAGCTTTGTTCGGGAAGAGGTGGTCTTGCTGAACGATGGAACGAAGGAAAGAGAAAGAATCTACTACTATAATTCCCCTATATTAAACAGGCCAGAATGTTTTCAATGTCATGATAGAAAAAACAAGATTGTAGGTATTCTGTCGGTGGCGAACTCCTTGAAAGAAATGGATACAATGATTTCGAAGATCGAAATCCACTCGATTATCCTTGCGGTTTTTACGATTGCGTCTTTGTCTTTTGTCTTAGGTTTCTTATTTCTAAGGGTCGTCAACGTCCCGATCAAGAAGTTGACAGAGACAATGAGAAAGGCAGAGGGCGGGGATTTAAACGTAAGAGTGAATATCCAGAGCAGGGACGAAATGGGGAGTCTGGGTGAAAATCTCAACATAATGATTGAGAAACTCAATCTGGCGAAGAAAGAGGCAGAAGAATATCATCAGGAATTGATCCACAGGGCAGATCGAATGGCTTCCATCGGGGAGTTGGCCTCCGGCATTGCCCACGAAATCAGGAATCCATTGGCGGGCATTCAGGGAGCTATTCAAATCCTGGCAGAAGAATTTCCGGAAGAGGACCCCCGAAAACAAGTGAGCGATGAGATTCAAAAGCAGATCTATAAGTTAGAGCGGTTGGTGAAAGATCTTCTGAATTTTGCTAAACCTGCTACCAGGAATTACCTGCCCACAGATATCAATCAATTGGCGGACAAGGTCCTCTCTTTCTTTATGACGCAACAGGGAAAGTCAGTCGATCTGAAAATTGAAAAGAATTTTGTTCCCTCCCTTCCCAAAGCGATGATTGACCTCAGTTCAATGGAGCAAGCCTTCTTAAATATTATCCTCAATGCTCAGAAAGCAATGTCCAGGGGTGGAACCTTTACCGTTTCAACCCTAGCGCTTCCGCAGAGGAAAGACGATGGAAAAGAGGTTCAAGAAGTCCAGATCGTTTTTGAGGATACGGGAGTTGGAATTCCGCGTGAGAATTTAGCTAAGATTTTCAATCCATTTTTCTCGACCCGCTCGGATGGGACCGGTTTGGGATTATCCATCACCAAAAATATTGTGGAACAACATGGAGGGAAAATAGAAGTGAAGAGCGAGGTCAATGCGGGGACGAAGTTTATTATCACGCTACCCGCGATCAACGCTTAGCACAGAGCGGAAAAGTGAGAAGCACCAAATAACAAAAACCAAATAACAAATAAAATTCAATGACCAAAATTCAAAATCTCAAACAATACGATTTAGAGGATAGAACCTTCAATTTTGCCAAGAATGTTGCGCTGTTTGTGAGACAATTGCCAAAGATAACATCAAATTTTGAATATGCGAAACAAGTTATAGACGCTTCAGGTTCTGTGGGAGCCAATTACATTGAAGCTAATGAAGCATTAAGTAAGAAGGATTTTGCGATGAGAATAAAAATTTGTCGCAAGGAATCGAAAGAATCAGCTTATTGGTTGAGATTAATCGTCGAGACAAATGGCGAGGAATGCGAACAAGAGGGAAGGACGCTTCATGATGAAGCCGTACAGTTAAAAAAGATATTTTCCTCGATTCTTACAAGATCAGAATAGTTTAGTCCATTTGGTCATTGTAATTTCAAATTTATTTGGAATTTGTAATTTGGTACTTGGGATTTGATAATGATGTTGCTGTGCGGGGTGCTTGTTGAGGTAGTGAATGTCTGAAGCACGCATATTAGTGGTTGACGATGAATATTTGATTCGGTGGACCCTTCAGAAAAATTTAGAGAAGGAGGGTTATGAGGTCATCCTCGCAGAGACCGGCGAGGAGGCACTGGAGAAGGTGAAGGAGGAAGCCCCGGATTTAGCTCTTCTTGACATCAAGCTACCTGGAATAGATGGCTACGAAGTCCTTGAGAAGGCGCTGAAGATAGACGAGGGGATCGTCCCAATCATGATTACTGCGTTTGACGAGGTCGATAAGGTGGTCAAAGCCATGAGATTGGGAGCCTTCGACTATATCGCCAAACCCTTTGACTTTAGCAAAGTTTACCTTTCTATTCAAAAGGCACTGGAAGCCTCGCAGCTCAAGAGAGAAGTCAGACATCTCAGAGGGGAGAAGAGAAACTGGTATGGTTTAAATAACATCATTGCCGTTAGTCCTGAGATGGGGAGAGCTCTTCAGATTTCTGAAAAGATTGCGCAAAGCGAGACTGCGACAGTGCTCATTCAAGGGGAGAGTGGAACAGGAAAAGAAGTTATCGCTCATCTCATCCATGAGCGGAGTAGAAGGCACAATATGCCATTCATTACGGTTAATTGCGCCAACTTCCCGGAACAGATGCTGGAGAATGAGCTCTGCGGTCACGAGAAAGGAGCCTTCACCGACGCCAAGGAGGTGAAGAAGGGACTTCTTGAAGTGGCAGATAAGGGGACGCTCTTTTTGGATGAGATCGGGGATATGAGCCTGAACCTGCAGGGGAAAATTTTAAGACTCGTTGAGCAGAAGACTTTCCGAAGGATGGGCGGGCTGAAAGATATTCAGGTAGACGTCAGAATCGTCACGGCAACGAATAAAGACCTCCTTAATCTAAAGGAAGAAGGTAAGTTTAGGGAAGACCTTTTTTATAGGATCAATGTTGCTTCAATCAGAATTCCTCCTCTTCGTGAGAGGCCGGATGACATCCTTCCCCTGGCGAAATACTTCATGCAAAAATATAATGAGGAGTTCCATAAGACTGTCCAGAAAATTTCTAAGGGAGTGGAGGATTTTCTCAAAAATCATAATTGGCCCGGCAATGTCAGGGAGTTAAAAAACGTGATCGAAAGAGCAATGATCCTCGTTGAAGAGGATACTCTGCTCATGGAGCACCTGCCGATAGAGCTTCTCGGGCAGGCTTCGAAGAAGGGAGGGGTGATCGAAGGAATTCGAATTCCTCCAGAAGGAATTTCGATGGAAAAGGTTGAGGAAGCGTTAGTCAGGCAAGCCCTGAAGATGACCAATGGCAATCAAACCAAAGCAGCCAAGCTTTTAGACATCAGCCGGGACGCCCTCCGGTACCGCATGCAGAAGTTCGGCCTTGCCGAAGCGTAAACAGCCTGGCGCATAGGGCATAGCGCATGGCGTTAAGCGTCCCTTTACGGCTGGTCATTCCGGGCTTGACCCGGAATCCAGTATTTGTGAACTGGATTCTGGCTGGAGTTTCTCCCGTATTCGACGCGCGAGAAACGGTAGCCGAAAATAGAGACGGGAGATTTCTTAGATGACGGGAGAAGTCCTTCTTCTTATTCCAAAGAGACTAATTCCAAAAGACCAGATGTGGTTTTGGACAAAGGAGTGGCAGAAAAAAGAAAAAGAGGCTGATGAAGCTATTGCTAGAGGAGAAGTTTCAAAACCGTTCGAAAAGGCCGACGAACTAATTCAGCATCTCAGAAAACGCCGATGAAAATCCAAACCAAGAGGCCCTTTGACGACGATTTGCGCCAACAATGAAGGATCAGGTTGGCAATAACTTCAGCGAAATTATAAATATTAAGTTTACAGCCCCAGGCTCAACATGAGTGAGGAATTCACTGTTTTCATTTTGGAGGAGCTTACCTCTCCAAGTTTCCTGATTAGCCTTTTTTTATCAATGGTCCGGATCTGATTTAGCTTTATAACAGAGTCCCTTTCCAAGCCGCTTTCAGATGGCTTAATCTCCACATTGATGGGATATAGCCTGATAATAGAGGAAATGGCGGCAACAATAGTAACTGGCGAGACCTCATTTCCAACATCATTCTGGATAATCAATCCGGGCCTTATTCCTTTTTGCTCGCTTCCTTGCGCTGGGTTGAAATTGACTAACCATATCTCGCCTCTCCGTGGAAAAGCATCCCTCGTCATTCCATCACCTCGTTTCCGGCTTCCAAATCGAACTCAGCCAGATATAGGTCCTCATCGGATGATCCTTGATAGCCTTTGCGCATAAGGCTTTCTATTCTCTTTCTTTCCCAAAGTCTCACCGCTTCTCCGATGATCTTGCTTTGAGGGATCTTTTCTTTTTGCGAGATTCTCCTGATTTTGGATGCTAAATCTGAGTCTATCGTTACGCTTAGGCGTTCTTTCATGTCCTTCACCTTCCTTATAATTTGTATGATTATATGTATTACATTTGTTAGTACTTTGTCAATATCTTCATATTTTCGTTACTTATCACATTGGTTTTCTCCTCGCCTCCTCATCCCTTTATCTCCGTTCCCCGTGTCGCCTTGTCCCTGTGTCTCCGTGTCTCCGTTTCCCTCCATCTCCCCCACGAGAAAGGAGCGTTCACCGATGCCGAGGAGGTGAAGAAGGGACTTCTTGAAGTGGCAGATAAGGGGACGACGGTATATCACTATCCTTGTTGTGTGAAATCCCTCACTTTTTGGTTGAAATCTCGCATTCCAATCTTGATTTTTCCTTCTAGGGGTTTAACTGAATTTTTTTATCAAGTTGCATAACCCTTATAAAATTAGGCCGTTATGTTTCCCCAGAGATTATGCGTGATCAAACAGTCTCTTAGGCACACGTTTTGCTGAAAAGAACACGGGGTGGTTTCATCTGGTTCTCGTTCGGACCGGCTTAATCACCTGCTTGTGTTGGCACCCTGACACATCATTTCGGGATCTGGTAACCGGGG
>Ga0335070_10000795_pt1 | contig 36020 bp, 29 predicted proteins | sample Lox_Sample_13_FD_206722 | JGI IMG/M metagenome (GOLD analysis project Ga0335070, IMG submission 206722) | Soil microbial communities from Loxahatchee National Wildlife Refuge, Florida, United States - Lox_Sample_1.3 | ecosystem: Environmental > Terrestrial > Soil > Wetlands | place: USA... | reverse complement strand
GCGATTCGAGGGAAACCTGACCCACACTCACCGGACCGTTTTGAATGATCTTTCACCAAAACCCGCTGCTTCCTTCTTCCAACCCCTTTGCTGAGGTTTTCCTGAACCGGCAGTCCTCTGATTGAAATCCGCGCCCGCCCGGCTTCTTCGCTGGGCGGGCTTTCGTTTGAATGGAGGCAGCCTGATGACCCTCAAGATCGATTTGCTTCGCCCGGACGACCTGCTCAATCTGCACATCGAGGGCGAAAACCTGCGCATCGACACTTCTCAGGAAGGCGACCCCGCCCTGGTGCTGGAGGATGCCAGCCAGCCGGGTTACCTGGTGGTGAACTTCCCCCCGCAGACCGTCGTCGAGCAGGCTTTCTATGAATCCTCTGCCACCCAGCCGGTGCCGTCCGAAGCCAGCAACCCCTACAACGCCATCCATCCCCCGGCTGCCCTGCCCACGCCACCCGTCCAATCTCGCATCGGCGGGCCCAGCCGGCTGGTGTTTCGCATCCCCGCCGGTTCGAACCTCCGCATCCCCTACACCACCGAGGGCCTCCTCGACTGGGATCCGCTCGATCTGAGCGTTTCCCCCCTGGCCGACGTCCCCGACCCGGCCAGTTTTGCCGAGCGCCAGAATGCGCCGGCGATCGCCGCGCCGGGACGGCTCGAAACGGCAGTCGAGCTGCCGTACCGCCTGCTGCTCTCTCCCAACCACGCCGTGGCCTGGCTCCATGCCCGGTCGGCGCGCACCGTCCTGGGTGTCACCGAGCTTTGGCATACCCGCATGGCCAAAAAAGCCGATAACGGCGAGATTTCGCTGCTTTCACGCGCCAACCCGGCCCCGCTGCGCGCCATCTGGTCCCCCGATTTCAACCCAAATAAATTCCACGCCAGCGACCCGCCGCTCTTCGCCAAGCCGGACGCGGATTGGGGCGTCCTCACCCCGATGACCCCCAGCGACCGGCACGAGATCGTGGTCCTGACCTCCGCCTTCCACAGCTACGTCCGGGATATCGACGACGATAGCCCCTATGAGCCGAAGCCGGTCTACGCCGAGCAGTTCATGCTCTCACCGTTGGGCGGCTGGCTCAGGTCGCGCGGCGAGTGGGACCCGCCTGCTCCTTTCAAGCCCTTCCGCGTTCTCGACCCGAACCTGGTCACACAGTGGGACCGTTATGTCAGCGACCTGGCCAAAGCCCAACCTCGCCGGCGGATCGATTTTACCGCGCCGGTCGAGTCGGCCGGGGCGGACCTGGAAGCTCCGGCGGAGGCAGAAGGCCTGGTTCTGCCCGGGGAGCTGAATGCCCTCAACCCAGTGATTCTGACTCCCCTTACAAAAGCAAACATCGGCAGCATCCTCTGGCCGCCGCTCAAGGGCGAGACCGGCGACCTGCTCAACATGTCTGAGTGGACCCACATCGCCACCCTGGGCCGGGACCATTTCGTCCGCATCGTCTACGAGGGACATCTCTTTCCCTTCGGCCACCGCGCCGCCCTGGTCAAGATCACCGAGCGCAAGATTCGCGACGTGATCCTTCCTGACGGCTCCACTTCGCCGCTGGCCTACCTGGTCCAGCGTATGTTCATCATTGTCCGCAAGCCGCTCCAAGACTACACCATCCCCCACGTCCACAGCCTGATGGAGCACGAAGGTCTCAGCTTCCCCTTCCGCAGCGTGCGCCTGACCACACTGGTCACCCCGGATATCGCCGACCCAACACAGGGCAGCCAGATCCCGGGCACGATCTTCTCCTTCTGGGTCCGCCTGGGCCTGGGGAAGACCGCGGCCGACGACTTCAAATTCCACGCCGTGGCTGAGGACATCGCCGGCAACACGATCGATTTCTCCGCCTCGCTGATCTTTATCCCCTTCAGTGAGAACCAGCGCGGCCTGGTCTTCAGCGCCTACGACGTCAGCGGCGAAGAGCGCGCCTGCCTGGTCCCCGGCCAGAAAGTGACCTTCGCCCAACCCTTCCCTGGCGGCGCGAACGAAAACACCAGCCTGACCACCAACGCCCTCTATTTCACCCGCCAGCCCGCTCCGATGAACAAGACCTTTGGCGCTTTCCTGCCGAAACTGTTCAAAGCCAGTGTCAAGCTACCCGCGGTGGAGGCCATGCTGGGAAAGCCTGCCGAAACCCAGCTCGCCTACCACGACAGCTACCTCAAGAAAGATCCCAACAACAACAACGGGCTGTTCATGAACGTGGTCAGGGAGGCGGTCGCGGGCGTCCTCCAGGCCGAAAAGCTCCTCTCTGAGTTCAGCGCCGACAAGGCCGGCGGCTTTGCCACCCCTGACCTGTCGATCTCCGGCCTGACCAGCAAGCTCGGTCCCCTGGCTGGCGACCTGGCCAACGCGGCCAGCGACATTTTCAAGCCCGACGATTTCTTCAAAGACGTCAAGGACGCCGCCAAGCTCTTTGGCACCCTCAACCTGGCCGATCTGCTCGAGCCGTTGACCATGACCGCCGGAGCACCCAAGATCCAGTTCAACAAGGAGGACCTCCCTATCGCGCCGCCGGCCAAGAAGGTCAGGCTGATCACCACCCTCGATTGGACTCCCGAGGTTCACGATTTCACCCTCGAGATCGTCAGCTTCCACGCCAGCAGGAAGGTCGATGGGAATACGGTCAAGACCAAGCTCGAGGTCCACGGGCGCACGGAAAAAGTGGTCGTCCTCCCGCCCACCGGCCCGGACGAGCCCGCCACGGCGACCATGAACGGTACCCTGACCGATTTCACCATCGAATTCCTCCACGTGGTGGAGATCCTCTTCAGCAAGTTTGCCTTCAGCGGCGGAACCGGCAAAAAGTTGAACGTGACCGTCGATCTCGACCCGGAAACCCCGGTCCGCTTTATCGAGGATCTCCAGTTTGTCGAAGAGCTGCGGAAGACCATTCCCCCCGGCCTGTTCGGCGACGGCCCCAGCCTGGACATTAACGCCGTGCGGGTCAAGGCCGGGTTCAGCCTGGGGCTTCCCCCGGTCAGCGTAGCGGTCTTTTCGCTAAAGGATGTGACCATCGCCGCGTTTATCGAGCTGCCCTTCCTCGACGGCCGCCCGCTCTTCGATTTCAGCTTCTCCAGCCGCGAGCATCCCTTCAACTTGACCGTGGCCTTTCTCGGCGGGGGCGGCTTCTTCCACCTCCAACTGGATACCAAGGGGATTAAGCTGCTCGAGGCCGCCCTCGAGTTCGGCGCCAGCGCTTCGATCGATCTGGGCGTGGCCAGCGGCAGCGTCCACATCATGGCCGGGATCTACTTCAAGATGGAGCGCAGGACCATCGACGGCATGGATGTCGACGCGGCGACACTCTCCGGCTACCTGCGCATGGGCGGCGAGCTCTCCGTGCTCGGGCTGATCTCGGTATCGCTGGAGTTCTACCTGTGCTTTGCCTACGAGTTCGAAAAGAACGCGGCATACGGCCGCGCGACCCTGACGGTCAAGGTCGAGGTGCTCTTCTTCAGCACCTCGGTCGAGATCACCATCGAGAAGCGCTTCGGCGGGTCCGGCGGCGATCCCACCTTCCTGGACGTCTTCGCCTCCTCTTCCGTGTGGGACGAGTATGCCGGGGCTTTCGCATAGCTTTTTCTCTGTGTACTCTGTGGTAAAGGTTCTTTAAGAGGAATTTATGGCCCAACAAACGATTCTTTTCACCGTCATGCCCCGCGGGACCAGCGTCAACCCGGCGACGCTGCCCGTTTCGGTCTTGATCTCACCCCGCCTGGAAGGCGGCAACGCCCTCGGCCAGTTCCCCGATTGGCTGGACTGGACCCAGAAGCTCAAAAACCAGCCCCTCGAGCTGACCTTCGGAACCGGCGTGAAGATAGTCACCCTCAAGGCGAAGACGAACCTGCTCCGCCCCGAGCTTTGGGCGGCCATGTTCAACGAGACGACCTACGTCCGCTCGCCTGCCATGCCGGATTACGCCAAGCGGGCCATCTTTTCCTACCCGGTCCGCCTGGCCCTGAGCACTCTCAAAAACGTCTACCAGGAGGCCGGCCTGACCCTGGGCCTGCCCGACGAGACGGACGGAGAATCGGATAAAGAACACCAGCGCTCTCCCCGTCGCCTTTTCATGCAAAGCCTGCTCTCCGGCCTGGCGGTCAACTGGAACGATGAGTCTGGCGAACGGCTGCGCAAACAGTACCGCGATGGTTTTGTCCAGATCGGCAAGGCGGCTGGCGGCGCGGCGCCGCATTATGACCCTGCCTGGCTCGCCCCGGACGGCACTCTGAAAATCCTACCACCCGCCAGTACGCCCGCTGCGATCGGGCCCAAGGAGTTCCTCGCCGGCCAGTTCGCGGTCTACTCGCACATGCCCCAGGGCGCGCCGGTCCACGACAATCCCCCCGATTTCGATACCCTGATCGACTTTCACCAGGCGCTCAGCTCGCTCAATACCTATCCCGAGCTGCTGCGCGCATTGGGCCTGGTCCTCGATTTCGAGCTGCCCGCCGATTTCCTCCCCGAGACGCCGGTCAACGTCCCCGCCCATTTCGCGGTGGTCGACGTGCCCCATCACATCTGGGCGATTGCGACCCAGGCAGTCCCCAAGCTCCCGCCGCTCCAGACCGCCTATCTGAATATCTCTGCCGGCGATCCGGGGCATCCCTGGAAGGTGTTCACCACCGCGCCCGGGTTCCTCGGCGGCGGCCTTCCCGACCTGGAAGTCTTCTTCGGCCTGCTCAACCTCGACCCGGCCCATTACGGACTGGCCCAGGTCGATGTGGAGAGTGGGATGCACAAAACCACCAACCTGGCCGAAGCCTGGCAGGACGACCGGCTCGGCCTGGCCTTCCCCGAGTACCCGCAAATCTTCGACGAATCGACCACCCTGCCGTCGCTGCGCTCGGGCGGGTTCTCCCTCTTTGCCGACGGGCGCGCCCTACGCCTGCTCCAGACTCTTCAGAACAACCAGCAGTTCGACCAGGATCTCAAGAATAAAAAAGCTTCCAAGCGCCCGTTCTTCGCCGAGGACCTCGTTCACGGCTATCGCCTCGACGTCTGGGATGCAGCGACCGGTCGCTGGCACTCGCTCCACCGCCGTATCGCCGCCTACCAGATCGGCGAGGAGACCTTCAATCCCGGCGCCGAGGTGGAGGGTTTTACCCAGCTCGCCGCCGCCCAGGCCGCACCTGACCCGGACAACCCTCCGCCCAACGACCTGTACCTCAACGAGTCGGTCGCTCGCTGGGCCGGGTGGAGCCTCAGCGCGCCCTTCCCCGGCAAGGGCCTCTCGCGCGATCCCGACCCGGACAAGGCCCTGGTCGAGGATCCGAACCACCCCGCCAACGAGCCGGCCACCCCGTTCAAGATGACCACCGAGTTCAAGGTTGCGTCCGGATCACTGCCCTCGCTGCGTTTTGGCCGGCGTTACCGGCTGCGCGCCCGCACTGTGGATATCTGCGGCAACAGCCTGAATTACGACGATCCCCTGGCCAATTTACTGGCAATCCTCGCCGGCCTGCCGCGCGACCCGGAAGGCACGGCTTACCTGCGCTACGAGCCGGTCGCCGCTCCGACCGTGGTCCTGCGCGACGTACGCGGGGTGACCGATCCTGGTTCGCAGCTCAACCGCCTGGTCATCCGCACCTACAACGACGCCGAGAGCAAAGACGGCGACCCGGCCGACCTGACCGCTTCCGAGCGCTGGATCGTCCCACCCAGCACTTCAGTCGAGATCGGCGAACGCCTGGGCATGTTCGATAAAAACGGCAAGCTGGACACCAGCGCGGCGATGTACAACCTCATCGGCCAGCGCGAACAGGGCCGACTCAACCAGGTCACCGCGACCGTCGCCGGTCAGGAGCAATCTTTCCCGCTCGAGAGCGGCGCGCTCGACAGCCTGCCCTACCTCCCGGACGTGCTGTCCCGGGGAGCGGCGCTGCGCGACCTGCCCGGCTCGCCGGAAGCCAGCCTGGCCAGCGTCGCCCCGGGTCTCGGACCGGCCGCGGACGTACCCTATCAGCCTCTGGCAGACGCCAACCCGCGGGGCGGATCGGCGCTGCTGATCAGCTTTGACAGCCAGGACGACTGGCAGAAGCTGCTTCCCTTCCGCATCGTTCTCGCCGACGGGACCCAACGGCCCGCCTGGGATCCACAGAACCGGGTCCTGAGTGTGTTCCTGCCCAAAGGGACCAGGACCATCGTCCCGCTCAGCTCCTACCTCAGCGGAGACGATCTGAAGCTGATGGGCGTCTGGCAGTGGCTGCGCGAATACATTGACCTGACCGCGATCTTCAACCCCGAGGCTCCCGATTTGGACCACCGCCGCCACGTGGAGCGCATCGCCCAGATTTTGCAGCGCGCCCTGGAAGGCGGCCACTGGATGATCACCCCGCCCCGCCTGCTGACCCTGATCCACGCAGTCCAGCAGCCGCTGGGCCACCCGGCCTTCACCAGCCTGACGGTGCAGCGCACTCCGTACGGCGGGAAGGACCGCTTTGGCATCCACAACGAGCGCATCGACCCGGACCCGCAGGTGCTCCAGACCGCCTCGGAGTCCAGGCCCACCGCGGAGAGCGAGCTGGCTCCCATCACCGCCTGGCGCAAACCCGGCTCGCCCGAGGCCTTCCTCCTCGGCGGGATCCAGGTCCACGCCGCCAGCACCGAGAAGGTGGACCTCCTGGCCGAGTGGCTGGATCCCTACGACGACGAGACCCAGCCGCGCCTGGAAGGCGAGGATTACCGCCAGCGCAACACCGCCCGGGTGGATGAGATCCCCATCCCCACCACGCGCGAGGGATTGATCGCCGTCGACGCGGGGACAGCCAACTACCGCCTGGTGGCCTATTACGACGCCGACCACGACCTGCTCTGCATGGTCCGCGCCGGCGACCAGCTCGGCAGCCTGGAGAGCGGCGTGCAGATCTATTCTGACGCGGCCCCCCGCCATTATTTCAACGACACCCGCCGCCACCGCGTGACCTACACGACCCGCGCCACCTCCCGCTATCGCGAGTACTTCCCCGCCGACCAGGACCTGGATTTCACCCGCCAGAGCGAGCCGGTGGTGGTCGACGTACCTGCCTCGGCGCGCCCCACTGCTCCCAAGGTCGCCTACGCCGTCCCCGCCTTTGGCTGGGAACGCCAGGCCCAATCCAACCTCAAGCGCAGCGTCCGCTTTGGCAATTCGCTGCGCATCTATCTCGAGCGACCCTGGTTTTCCTCCGGGGATGGGGAACTCCTCGGCATCGTCCTCTACGACGACTATGCCAATGGGATGCTGGCTGACCGCGAGATGTGGAAGCCTTACGTCACCCAGTGGGGCGCCGACCCAATCTGGATCGCTCCCGGTCTCCCGGATCTGCCCCGCGCCTATACTTTCCCGAACCGCGTTGCGGATGAGGCCATGCTGAGCCTTCCGGGCCGAACGCCGGGACGGGTCGCCGTGGCCGGCTTCACCGTCGATTTCGACTTCGCCAGCCAGATGTGGTTTACCGACCTCAGCCTCGAAGTACCCAACAACACCGGCAGCCCGCTCAATCGTCCCTATACACCGTTCATCCGCCTGGCCCTGGCCCGCTACCAGCCCTTTGCCATCCCAGACGCCCGCCTCTCCGCGGTGATCCTCGCCGATTACGCCCAGCTCACTCCGGAACGCTCTGCCGTGGTCACCGCCGACCCCTATCATCCTCGCACCTTGCGGCTGACGGTCAGCGGCCCGGCTCCCGCCGGCCCTGCTCCGGAGATCAGCGGTACGCGACCCAGCCAGGCGGTCCACGTGCCCACCCAGATAACGGTGACGATCCAGCGCCGCGACCCGGCCATCTCTACCGACCTGGGCTGGGAGGACGCTCCGGCGGGCGCCGCCGCCGTCCATCCGCTTTCCCCGGGAATCCCCGGGACGCTGCTGCGCTGGACCGGCACGGTCGATTTCGCGACAGTCCCCGAGCCCGGGCAGTACCGCCTGCTGATCCGCGAGTACGAATATCTCTCCGCCAACTACACCATCCCAACCGCCGCCAGGCGGGGCAGGGTGACCCGACGCGAGCAGCCCAAACGCCTCATCTATGCCGAGACGGTCGAGATCGACACAGCCCTCATCGGCGGCCCGGCGACGAATACGGGGACGGTGGTGTGAATAAATTTTATAAAAAGATGGAGAGGCGAAAGCCTCTCCATCTTTATCTTTTTATAAAAATCCCCCCTTTTCGGATATAATCCCATTACTCCCCTCCGGGAAGCCAATCTTTTACTGGAGCTTCATCGATGGCCGAGGCATCCCAGTCGATCACCGTAACCGAGCGCGTCGCGCGCATGTCGCGCGACCTCAAGCTCTTTATCGCCGCCTCATTGGCGATGGGCGTCGCCTACAGCATCGTCGACTCGACCTTCAACAACTTCCTTAACGAGCGCTTTCCGATCACCCCGTTCCAGCGCTCCTTCCTCGAATTTCCCCGCGAGCTTCCCGGCGTGCTATGCGTCTTTGTCACCGCGCTTCTCTGGTTCCTCTGCAGCCGCCGCCTGGGGGTGGTGGCTATGCTCCTGGGCGTCTTGGGGACCCTGGCAATCGGCTTTATCTCGCAGACCTACGCCATCATGACCGTGTGCCTGTTTATTTACAGCATGGGCATGCACCTCTTTTTGCCCGCGTCGGCCTCGATCGGGATGGAGCTGGCGGAGGAAGGGAAATCCGGCCAGCGCCTGGGCCAGCTTAACGCCGTCCGCAACGCGGCCACCATTTTGGGCAGCTTCCTGGTTTTCCTCTGTTTCCGCTACTTCGGGCTGACCTTCCAGCACACCTTTACGGTCTCGGCCCTGGCCTTCGCTGTAGCGGCCATTTTCCTTTTCGCCATGAAGCAGGGCCAGGTCTCGCGCCCGGCGCTGTTTTTCAAGCTGCAAAAAGAATATCGCCTTTACTACATCCTCGCCGTGCTCTACGGCTCGCGCAAGCAGCTCTTCATCACCTTCGCGCCTTGGGTGCTGGTCACCGTCTTTCACCAGCCGACCCAGATCCTGGCTACCCTGATGACCATCGGTGGGATCATCGGGATCCTCTTCCAGCCGTTTCTTGGCCGGATGATCGACCACTTTGGCGAGCGCGTCGTCCTGGTCGCTGAGGCGATCCTCCTCGTCCTGGTCTGCTTCGGCTATGGCTTTTCCCGCTCGTGGTTTTCGGAAAGCGCCGGATTTTTCATCGTCTGCGGCTGCTTCCTCCTCGACCAGATGCTCATGTCGGTGAACATGGCTCGCTCGACGTATATGAAAAAGATCGCTCTCGATCCATCTCACGTCCAACCGGCGCTTACCGCCGCGGTGACCATCGATCACATCTTTTCCATTGCAGTTGCCCTGATCGGCGGCGCGATCTGGAATGCCTTCGGCTTCCAGTACGTCTTTCTGCTCGGCGGGGTGATCGCCCTGCTCAACTTTGCCGCCGCGCTGCAAATCCACCTGCCCACAGTATCGTAGAAACCGGCAGGATAGGGTCGTTGTCGATGGGGCGATTTGCCCTTTACGATCCCTCAAGCCACCCTACGACGTACGCCTTTTACGGTTCTAGGATCCCGGGTCACGTTGCTCTCTTCCCTTCACGAGCACCGTCCAAGTTCCCTGCTGCACCACCTGATCGTTCTGGTTGAGCACCTCCACCCACAGGGTGACCATCCCCCCGCGCAGGCGCGGCACCGCTTTGGTTCCTGCGATGGTTATCCTCGCCCGGATGGTGTCGCCGGGAAAGATCGGCAGGCTGAACTTCCAGTCGTTCAGTCCGCGGAAGGCCACCACGGTGTCCTCCAGGAAACCCAACCGCACTGCCAGCCCGTTGGCGATCGACAACCCCAACAGCCCGTGGGCGATGCGCCTACCGAATGGGCCCTGAGCGGCATACTCCACGTCGCTGTGGATCGCGCTCCAGTCTCCGCTCAGCGCCGCGAACGCCACCACGTCAGCCTCGGTGATCGTCCGCCCAGCGCTGGTGATCGTCTGGCCGGCTTCGAATTCTTCAAAGTACAGTCCCTTGCGGGCTTCCAGGGTTCTTTTTTCCATGGTGATCTCCCGTGTTGATTTTCGTCAATTGAACCACAAAGACGCAATGGACACAAAGGTTTCACGAAGGTTTCAGAAAATTGGAGCACAAATTCGGATAGTAAATCTCTTCTTGGTGGATTATAATTATGGGAACGGTTAAGGTTTGTTGATTTGCTCTACGGGCTGGAAAGGAAGTAATGATGGAAAATATCGAATTAGATTCATTGTTGAACAAGCACCGCCTCTCATTTCACTGGGGCGCGGCGGCAAAAACATGGTTTCTGGTAGGGCAGATGAAGGGCGGTAATACCCTCCACACGACCAAGCCCCGTCAGGCTGAGGATATCAATAAGGCCAAAGCAGACGCGGTTCGATTCATTCACGAGCTTTTCCAAGATTAATACATTCGCCAAGCATAGAAAGAGGGCTGCCTGGCGATTGCACGGTGGCCCTCTTCCTTATCGACCAATCTTTCAGCGTGAAAACGAAAAAAATACACTCGACATCTGGTCGGCCGGGATGGTTACCAGCAGAAGTGTAAGCCACTCGCTGCGGGGATTGGGAGGAAGCATGCGCTACAGGTGGGATGAGGTCCCGATGGTACCATCGGGACCTCACTATCTGGGCTTTTGCGTTCTTCTTCCCCCAGGAAGAAGAGTCTGGTTATTGCTTCTTGATGGGATTGCCGTCCGGGCCGATCACAAACCAGACTCCACCGACATTCTGACCGGTCGCGTCCCCCGCTTTGGTGTCGCTGGCCCAGTAATACAGCGGCATCTGGTGATACGTGACGATCTTTGAACCATCGGCCAGGGTAGCCGTGCCAATCATGGATTGGTCCACGCCAACTCCGGTCATGACATTGCCTTCAGACAGGAAGGGCGGCCAGGCTTTCAAACAACCGGCGCTGCAGTTGGATTGATTCGGGCCATCCTTCGTATAGATATACAGCGTCATCCCTTTCCCATCCACCAGGATCTTGCCGTATTCGGCATTGTCTGCCACGTTCAGCACCGTCTCACTGGCAGCGGCCGGGCTGGGAGTTACCGATTCCTTCTCCTCTTTCCCCACAACTTTTCCATCCGGAGAAGCCAGAAACCAGACTCCGCCGACGCCGTTGCCGGTCGTATCGCCTGCTTTCTTATCTTTGGCCCAATAATACAGCGGCATGTGGTTGTAGGTCACGATCCTGGATCCATCGGCCAGGGTTGCCGTAGCGACCAAGGATTTGTCCACGCCGTCGCCCAACGTTGGGCTGCCCTGGGTCAGCAGTGGAGGCCAGGCCTTCAGACAGTTCCCACTGCAGTTTGACTTGTCGGGTTCATCCTTCGTGTACACGTATAGCGTCATTCCCCTGCCATCTACCAGAATCTTGCCGTACTCGGAATTATCGGCCACGCTCAGGGTCGCTTCGGCGGCGGGTGGGGTGGTGGGTGCGGCCGTCGGTGGTGTTGTTGGCGCGGCCGTGGGCGCAGTCTGCGGGATCGGCGCGGCGGTGGGGGCCGCGGTCGGCGAGGCAGCGGGCTGGCAGGCGGCCAGGACCAGGACTAAGATGGTGAGAAGGCCTGCCAGCCGGAACAACTTTTGTGATACGGATAGCGGTTTCATTCTAGTAATTTCCTCCTTAAGTAATAAGCAGTATTCGTTTGTTTAAAATCCTACGAGCAGAATGGCAGATTGGATCTTTTCAGGAGGGGAAATTAGGGTAAATGTGAGCTTAAATTGGATAATATCGGTGAACAAATGCCAAAATCGGCCCATTATTAATGTAGACTTAAGAATGCCGCTCTATACTAGTCTGGAGTTATGTAAGATAACACTCAGATTGGGGGAAATCGTTATTTCCAGTCGAAAAAACTTGGCCGCATGATCTGTAAATAGAGTGACGGATGGATCCCTCTGGAGCTCGCTATTACACGCCTGTTGCGGGAATTGCGGGCTGACGGCGGATCTCTCCATCTGGGATGCTGTAGAAAGGAGGTGGTCGCGCGGGTGATTGGGTTAGCTAGTGGATGACTGGCAATGTTCTTCCAGTCAAGAGCTACTGGTAGATTCTGATCCTAGTGATGGAGGTTTTATGAAGCGAATTCTGTATTTTGGCCTGATGTTGGCTCTGCTGCTTGGAGTCGTGGGGATTGGCGTTGCGCCGGTTTCTGCGAAGTCGGATGACCACCCTCAGACCTATACTGTAATCGTTGGCGCAGAAAGTGTTTCCAGAGCCATCGATATCATGTCGTTTTTCCCCGCCACCGTTCACGTCCACGTTGGCGATACAGTGAGGTGGAAGCAAAACACGTTCGAGATCCACACGGTGACCTTCCTGGCGGGCGCGCCTATGCCTGACCTGATCGTCCCCGCTCCGTCCGGTCAGCCTTCCCCGTTAATGTTAAACCCCCAGGTTGCATTCCCGGTCGCGCCGGCCGGTGGTCTGTACGATGGCTCCATGTACGCCAATTCGGGGATCATGAGCAAGAGTCCGGGCCAGCCAACCTCCTTTGAGCTTACCCTCACCAAAGAAGGCACTTTTAAGTATATTTGCCTTGTCCATGGGATGATGATGTCCGGAGAGATTATCGTCGAGCCGGTTTCGGCCAAAATACCTTCGCCATCCAAAGTCTCGGCTCAGGCCCGGCGCGAGATCGTAAAAGCCTGGAAGAACACCCCCGATATTCGCCGGGCGGTGAAAGCCGAGCTGCAGCCCGACGTTCATAATCCCGATGGGACTACCACACACCAAGTTCTGATCGGGTTCTCGGTCGGTGTGTATGATTTCATGCGTTTCTTCCCCTCGCGAGTGAGCGTCCGCCCGGGTGATACGGTGGTCTGGTCATTATCGAAAGAAAATGCTGCTCCCCACACAATTACCTTCTTGAACGGCACACCAGACCAGCCCCTCGTTGTGCCGGTGCCGCAGCCTCAAGGGCCACCGCTGCTGCTCTTCAATCCTGCGATCCTCTTCCCCTCTCCCAACGCAGGCCAGCCGCTGACCAACCAGGGCTATTTCAACTCAGGCCTCCTCAACCCGGGCGACCCGAGTACATCGAGTTTCAGCGCAAAGATCGGCGATGTGTCCGGCCTGCTCCCCTATATCTGCCTTCTTCACGATGAAAGCGGGATGCACGGAACCCTGATTGTGCGCTCGCACTCGGATAAGGATTGAAACCCGTCTGACATGAAATCAACCGGGGATTTTCAGGTTTTATCCTGAAAATCCCCGGTTTTAGTTTCTCTTGTGAATAGTTTGTCTTATCGGATCGAGTGGATGAATTTGTCGAAGATTTCCTGGTCCCAGCCCTGCTGCGGGCCGGCGATCAGCAGGATCACGCTTCCGTTTACTCCCTGGAAAACAACTGACTCCATCTGGTATGCCTCGCCATTCTGATTGGTCCCCTTGCGAGTGACCATCTCGACCTGCTGCGAGCGGATCTGGACCGGCCTGGTGGTTGGCGCTTCCCATTGAATGTCTGAGCTGGCCTGGTCCATTCGCTGCTTGAGCAGATTTTCGAACTGAGCCTGTTCCTGCTCGCTGATGTTGGGCACTCCGAAAAGCAGGATCATATGGCGGTTTTGATCCGCCCCGCTCTGGCTGAGAATCACCCCCCGGTACAGCCCAAGCAGGTTCATCCCGGTTTCTTCATAACCGGCAGGAACGGCAAAGGTCGCGATTTCCGCGGACACTGCGGCTACGGCGGTGGGGTCGCTGACGACTGTTCTGCTCAACGAGCGGGCCGAGTTCTGGAAAAAGAGGATCGCGGCCAGGGAGATGCAGCCGCCAACGACGATCAGTCCGCTGATGACGGCCAGGATGACTTTTGTGTTCCGTGACATGGGAGTGGGCGACTGCGCTCGTTCCAATCGCGGGCTATTTCTTGACATCCAGGGCTCGCTCGATTTGCTCGAGGTGCTCTCGGCGGTGATTCGCACGGTTGAGATGAATTGCATCCCCCTTTTCCTGGATGTCGGCCATCTGCCTGGGGGTGAGCTGGGCGATCTCCCGGTCGACTGCGTCGGCCGCTGAGATTGCCAGGTGAGCCGCCGCTGGTGGGGCAATCGCCAGGCAGTGGTGCCGTACCACCTCGTTGACCACATCCGTATCGATTGGAGAAGGGCCAACCCCGTCGACCGCCCATTTTTTCAGCAGAGTCAGGGCGCGCAGATCCCAGAAAGCCAGATGGGCCAGGACCGCTGAAACCGTCCAGCCCGATTCCAGAGGGTGGTTCAGATCCTGGTCGGAAAGCTTGCCGATCAGCTCGACCAGATGCTCGCGCTCGACGTTGTTCTCGGCGGTTATGGGAGAGTGGTTAGACATAGGTCTTCCTGTCTGGAACAGATTCTTTTACCTAATTGTAACCCAATTCAGTCCATCTTTAAGCGTATTCCAGAGTAGCGTAGGCGATTTTTTACGCCGGGCCGGGTCAGCCGATGGCAGTTGTGCTGGTTACGCTCGCCGCGGCAGAGTCTGCTTGTGAGAGAATGATCAGGTACCGGCCAACCAGAAAATCTTGTGCTCCAGCGCCTGAGAAAAAGGTTCCATGCAGTCTCCCCCTTCGTACAGACCGGGTTGAGAAGATTATAATCCAGGTTTGTAGCACTCATAAACCCACTTCACACCATGAGCGACATAGCGTATTCGTCGACAAATTGTCCATCCACGCGCAGAGAATCGTGCCGCACGCCTTCGATGGTGAACCCCATCTTCTGGTACAGGTGAACCGCTCGCTCGTTGGATACCATCACCGTCAGCTCCAGTCGGTGCAGACCGCGTTCCTTTGCCCAGTCGAGCAGAGCTGAGAACAGGCGCTGTCCGATTCCCTGTCCGCTCCAGGCGCCCAGGATCCCAATCACCAGGGTTGCGCTGTGCCAGTTACGCTGGAACTCTCCCCCGCTTGCTTCCAGGTAGCCCACCAGCTCATGGCGGGCTTCCGCGACCCAGGTCAGCGAGTTGTCGCGTGCCAGGAGCTCGCGGATGCGCCGGCGTTCGTCCTCGACTTCTGCCGTCCGTTCGCCCGGTTCGAGCATCATGAAGCGGGTTTCGCGGTCGAGCACATTCTTCAGCCTCAGCATCAGGCCGGCGTCTTTTTCTTCGATCGGGCGGATCACAATCATGGTTGCCTTCTCCGGATCTATCAACCAAACGAGCCCCGCTGCGGGGCTCGTTTTATAACCTGTAATCCAATCCTGGTTTCTTATTGCGCCATTGGCTGGGGGATCATCTCATCCAGGATCATTTCCATCGCCATGGTGTGACTGCATCGCCCGCGAGTCTGGAAAAAGTCGCAGTCACAATGCCAATTCCCGTTTTTGTAATTCACAGTGTGGCCGTTATTATCCCCATCTAACCTTACCGTAAAGGCCTCAAAATGAACCCGATTTCGTTGTTGGGCGTAGCGTTTGGCTTTCTCGATTTTGCCAATCATCCCATAATCCATTGTCTGTTTCTCCTTTCGGTTGAGAGATAGAAAAAAGGCACGCGCGAGTCCGCGTGCCCAGGATCAGGCCATTTTCAATTTTGAGGAGGATTCGATTCGCATAGCGCAGAATGTTCTCCAATAAATCCAGTATAAAGAGAGTCAGCGTGAATGTCAACTAGATTCGGGATAAATGAGAATCTTTTAAGGTTGTTCCGTATCGATCCTTTTTTCCAACACCAGGGCATCCTCGCCGTCGTGGTAATAGCGGTTCCACACGCTCACCTGAGAATACCCCCGCTGATAATACAGGTGGATGGCCTCTGTGTTGCTGCGCCGGACGCACAATCGCACCCGCGGCATGCCCATCTGTGCTTCACAGCGGTCCAGCAACGCCGAAGCAATCCCTCGCTGGCGGTAATCGGGCAACACGCCCACGGTCGTCACCCAGCCCACGTCTTCCGAGCGGCGGATATCCCCGGCGATGAAGCCGACCATTTTTTCGCCGTTCACCGCTTTGATTCGCACGATATCCGGGAAGGTCAGCACGGCGATCAAATCCCAGAGGGGCCAGGCGTCTTTCGGGAAACAAACCTGTTCGAGCTGGCGAAGAGCGGTTAAGTCGCGCCAGCCGGCGGTCTGGATCGAGATGGTCGGGTCCACGCCTTTTTCCCTTCGGGTTGGAAATGAATTGGGTTTCGGACGGTCCGCTGCCGTCCGAAACCCGGGAATGTCGCTTTGTCCGGTCTACCGGTTCAACTGCCGTGGTCCGAGCGGTACTTCATGAAGTCAGAGAGCAGGCTGGTGAACTCCAAGGGTAAGACGTACTTGGTCGATGCACCTGCTCCCAGCTTATTGAGGGTGTCGAAGTACTGCAAGGTCAGGGTGCGCTGATCCAGCGTGACGCCTGTCTGGTTGATCCGGTCTAATGCGCTGCCAAACCCTTCGGCGCGCAGCAACTGGGCTGCCTTTTCACCTTCGGCGCGCAGTATGTTGGACTGCTTTTCGCCTTCGGCGCGCAAGATGGCGGCTTGCTTCTCGCCGTCTGCCACGTTGATCGCTGCCTCACGCGTACCAGTCGATTCAGTGACCACCGCGCGCCGGTTCCGTTCCGCCGAAAGCTGGCGGTTCATCGCTTCCTGAACTTCGCGAGGCGGGATGATTTCGCGGATTTCCACATTGGTCACTTTCACGCCCCAGCGTTCGGTGACTTCGTCCAGGCGGGTGCGCAGCATATTGTTGATGTGCTCGCGTTCTGAGAGCACCCCGTCGAGCATGATGCCGCCGATGACCGAGCGCAACGTGGTGGTTGCCATACCCTGGGCAGCCGTCTCGAAGTTGCCTACCTGCAGCACGCTCTCCGTGGGGTTAAGGACCTTATAGTACCAGAGGAAATCGATCGAGATGGGCGCATTATCCTTGGTGATCGAGGTCTGGTGCGGGATTTCGCGCACCTGTTCACGCAGGTCGACCCGGACAGCGCGATCGATGAAGGGGATCAGCAGGACGAGGCCTGGTCCCCGATCGCCGATGCAGCGTCCCAGGCGGAACACCACCAGGCGCTGGTATTCTGGCACCACCTTGATCGCGTTGAACAGAAAGACCAAAACGAGCAGGGCGACGACGCCGATCGCACATAAGACAGGTAGCTGTGAAGTATCCATCATATTCCTCCGGGGGACAGATTGAAAAGATCAAAAACGGGACATATTGGTCGAATAGCCCGAAAAAAACCTGGTTTACTGCGCGGAGTGCTCGCCAGACGGAGTGGTGGAAAGGGCTGTGGGCTGAGCCTGCTCCTTGACTTCTTCTACCTCGAGGATGAAGCCCTCGCGGTGGACGACCCGAACGCGGGCTTTAGCGGGAATGTTCTGGTTGCTTCGTGCGCTCCACATTTCTCCATTCAGATAGACTGAGCCCTCATCATGGATGACGGTTCGAGCCTCGCCGACCGTGCCCCGCTCAGGAAGGGTGCGGTTCACCGGGCGCAGCCGCATGGCTTTCAGGCTATCTTGGACCACGATGTACAGAAAGCCGGTGGTCAGTATGGAAACGATCGTTGCCAGGATCGGGTTAACCGCAGGTTGAAAATCGCTCTTGCCACGGAACAGGAACACCGACCCGATCAGCAAGGCTAACCAGGATATGACCAGGTACACCATCCGCCTTGATTTATCGCGAAAGGCGAGCAGGAAAAAGATTAGCCCTAAAGCCAGCAGGCCCAGCGCCCACCAGTTGATCGGCATATTCGAGATCGAATAGCCATCGAACACCAGGGCGAACACTGCCGCCAGTTCCAATACCCCGGTTCCTGGCGAGAACATCGCCAGTATCGCAATCAATAAACCGATGACCAGGATCACATAGGCTACATTTGGGTCGAGGAGGAAGTTCATTCTTGCCTCTTTTCTGTGTCAAAATCGCTGTGGGCGCTCTGCTCAGTCTTCCTTCCTGATTCATTATACAACGCTTTCCCAGGCCGAAACCCCAGAATATCTGGGGGTCAATGGGAAGAAGTACGCGTCTTTCCGTGATGCAGACAATAGAAAAACTACGTTATAATCATCGAATAATGCTGATTCGGCAAACAATCAGAATTTGAATGATTTTGAATATTTGTGCTATACTGATCTTATGCAAACCAACCGCTCATTGTGGCCGGCATGGGCTCGATTCTTGCAACGTTGGGGAATGGGGGATCTTGTAGCGACGATATTAGAGACGGCCGGCCCATTGGCTGTGTTTGGCGCGCAGCTCCTCCATTTTGGTCAACCCTTTCTTCAGCAATCCCTGCCAGGCGGTCACCTGCAGGCCCTGGCGAATTTATTAGAAGATCCCGCAGAGACAAAGAATTTCACTGCTTTCCTTCGGGAGGAAAAAACTCTGTGAACTGGATGAGCATCACCGGCTTGATTATTGTGATTCTGTGTGGGGGGCTGATGTTCGTCTTTATGCTGCTCAACCGCAGTCGCCCGCTGCGGGGCCTGCGAGTGATCCCGGCTTTTTCCCGCCTGCGCCGGGCTATGGCCCTGGCGGTTGAAGATGGGTCGCGTCTGCATGTCTCCCTGGGCAGCGCCAGCCTCCTCAGCTCGCAGTCCGCATCGGCCCTGGTCGGCCTGAGCATGCTCGACCGGATCGCCCAGCTCAGCTCGATCAGCGACCGCCCGCCAGTCGTTACCTCTGGCGATAGTGTCCTTGCGATCCTCAGCCAGGACACCCTCCGCTCGAGCTTTCAGGCGGCCAACGCGCTGGACCAATACGATCCAACCCGCGGCCGGCTGACTGGCTTTACCCCCTTTTCCTATGCGGTTGGCGCGACCCCGGCGATCCTGGATGAATCTGTCTCCGCCAACGTACTCGTCGGCCATTTCGGCCCCGAAGTGGCTTTGCTGACCGATGCAGCGGTGGAAGCCAATGCCTTCTCCCTGGCAGCCAGTGATGGTCTGCCCGGGCAGGCGGTTCTGTACAGCGCTGCCCAGGAGCCGCTGATCGGCGAAGAGCTCTTCGCTGGCGGAGCATACCTCCAGGCTGGCCCCATGCACGCTGCCAGCCTGCGCGCCCAAGATGTGCTCCGCTGGGTCCTTGCAGCATCCATGCTGGTCGGCGCGCTGCTGAAACTGTTGGGGATCCTATGAAATCATCCGCCCTATCCATCATCCTCACCGTGATCGCCATCGCCGTCGGGTTGGTCGTCCTGCTCGGTTATTTTATATCCATCCCAGGCCTCGGTCTCGACGCGCTCCGGACGACCCTTTTGGGTTGGGCAATCATCCTCGCCGCTATCGCCTCCTGGGTGGGGATCGGGAACCTGCTCACCGTCCACTGGAACAAGATCAATAACGGCCAGTCTGGCTACGGCTACAGTGTGGTGCTGATATTTTTCTTCCTGGTTACGCTGGTCGTCGGCATTCTCAGCTATCTATCCCCCGAGAACAATTTGCTGCTTCCGATCGTTAAAGCGATTCAATTCCCGGTGGAGGCCAGTTTGATGGCCATCCTCACCGCCGTCCTGGCGTTTGCCGCCATTCGCCTGCTGCGCCGCCGGCGGACCTTCTTTGCCATCGTCTTTTTCGTTTCCGCGCTGGTCTTCCTGGCCCTGGGCAGCGGCCTGATTTCGTGGATCGGTGGAGTACTCTTCCCCACCAACCCGGATCTGACCCGGGTTCTGGTAGGTGTGCTTGACCGGATGCCCATGGCCGGCGCGCGGGGTATTTTGTTGGGCGTGGCCCTGGGCAGTCTGGCCACCGGTCTGCGCATTCTCATGGGCGCGGACCGCCCCTACGGGAGTTAAGGCCATGGCTGAGATCCGTTGCCCGATGTGCAGCAAATGGAATCCGGCCGAGTTGGATGAGTGCCAGTATTGCCACGCCCGCCTCAAGCCGCTGATCGCTCCCTCGCCCGGAGAGCGTTCTACCGCGCAGCCGCAGCTTTCCACTCCCCAGCCCCCATCGGAGCCCGAAGGGGAAACTCCTGATTGGCTGAATTCCCTGCGCGCCAAACAGGACGCGGCACCTGCCGAAGGTGGAGAAGAGAGCAACCCGGCCACGGATGCGGCTCCTTCTGAAGAAGTGCCCGACTGGCTGGCGCGGATCCGGGAGCGTGAAACCGAAGAACGTCCGCCCGAAGAGCCAGAAAAAAGTGAGCTTCCTGACTGGCTGACTTCCTCTGTCTCGGCCGAATTTTCCATCGCTTCCGAGGGGACCGCACCCGCCGGCCAGAACGACCTGCCCGATTGGCTGCGCACCCCAGGCGCGGACCAGGAATCTGCGGCACAGGAAGTTGAGCCAGAACCGGGGAATGTCCCCGACTGGCTGGAACAACTCCGCACCCGGAATGGGGACAGCGCTGAATCTCCAGCGGACCAGCCAGCGCCGGATCTTTCCTCCGGTTCTTCCTTCGATGTTAGCCAGACCAGCGCGGACACACAGGTCCCGTCCTGGCTGAATGAATTTGAGGCCTCGTCCGCCCCTTCTGCTCCGGTTGAGCCAGCCGCGGATCTATCGAGCGCGTTCGACATGGGCTTCCCTGCCGGCGGCAGCGAAACCGCATCTTCGGAGAATCCCTCGCCCGCTGCACCAGGCGAGATCCCTGATTGGCTTCGCGACCTGGGTCCTGCCGGGTCCGGTCAGGTGGAAACCCCTCCTACAGAACCAGAGCCTCAGGCCAGGCCTGGCGTAGAACTACCCCCGGCGCGCCAGGGCGCGCTTCCTCCCGAAGACCTGCCAGAATGGCTGAGCAATATCGCCGGTGAGACTCCAGCAGAAGAGGAGACCGCCGGTATCCAGCCTTTTGCGGAGATACCCGAAGAGCCTCTGCCTCCTTCTCCCGAACCGGAAGTGACCGAAGATTGGCTGGCTTCTTTTAAATCTGAAATGGACCAGGCGAGCACGCAGAGCGACGAGACAGGACCTGTCATCTCGCCCAATTTAACCGAAACCCCGGATTGGCTTTCATCGCTTTCCAGCTCACCCGGCGAAACGGGGCAGCCTTCTGCACCTTCCGAGGAGCCTTCCCGGCCAACCGGCGGGCTGAAACCCGCTTCGCCTCACGTCCGCACCGGCCTGACGGGCTGGCTGGGCCGCTCGGATGAGATTGGCAAGAACGCGGCTGGTGAGGCGGTTCCAGGGTCCCTGGATACCGGCGCCAAAGGTCTGGAGGAAATGCCCGACTGGCTGGCTGCCCTCCAGCAAAGCGTTCCCAGTAGCCCACCTCCTCCCGAAGAGTCCGCTCCCCCAACCCTGTTCACTCAAACCGAACAGGAAGCGCCCCCTGTTCAACCTGAGCCGGTTCAACCGGTAGCCCCCTTCGAAGGCGGCGACCTTCCGGATTGGATCTCCGATCTGGGACCCACCCAAAGCGCCCCGGCAGAAGAAGCCGTTGCGCCCGTGGAAAAAGAAGCTCAGCCCGGGCCGTTCCTGCCGCCCCAGGCGGCTCCCGAGCCGCCACTAGAGCCGGGTTCGCTGGCGCCGGCTGAGCTACCCAGTTGGGTTCAGGCCATGCGCCCGGTGGAAGATGCTGCGCCCGAGGCTGAGCCGCTCATCGTCCAGGAAAACGACCAGCGTGTTGAAAATCTCGGACCCCTGGCAGGCTTGCGTGGTATCCTTCCCGCCGAGCCTTCGGCTGGCGATTATCGCCGCCCGCCCACCTATTCGGTCAAGCTGCAGGTCAACGAGACCCAGCGCCGCTCGGCGCAAATCCTCGAGGATCTCCTTGCCAGCGAGAACGTCCCGGTCCCACCCAAAACCGAACGGTTGATCAGCTCGCAGCGCATTCTGCGCGTGGCGATCGCCCTGATCATCATCGTTGCGGTGATCATGGGGTCGTTGGTTCCCTTGATTCCGATCCCGAATTTGTATTCCCCCGAGACTCTCAGCCTGAAGAGCACGATCGACGCCCTTCCTGATAACGCCCCGGTGCTGCTCGCAGCAGATTATGAGCCCTCCCTGGCTGGCGAGATGCAGGCCAGCTCCAGCGGGGTTGTCAGCCACCTGATGCAGAGAGGCGCGCGTCTGGCGATTATCACCACCACGCCCACTGGTTCAGCCCTGGCCGGCAATCTACTGAACCAGGCTTCGCAATCGCTTCCCGCGGCGGTCAGGCAGACCTACACCGGCGGCGAAAAGATCGCTCAACTCGGCTACCTGGCCGGCGGCCCGGCTGCCCTGCTCGAGTTTGCCCGTAACCCGCAGTATGCCGCTCCCGCTTATATGCCCGATCACGTCCAGAAGGCCTGGGACCAGCCTGTGATGAGCGGTGTCCAATCCGTGATGGATTTCAAGGCCGTGATCGTTCTCACCGATAACGTCGATACCGGCCGCGCTTGGCTCGAGCAGTTCCAACCGCTCCTGCCCGCGGACGGCAGTATTCCCTTCCTGATGGTCACTTCTGCTCAGGCTGCGCCGATGCTCCGGGCTTACCTGGACAGCGGGCAGGTACAAGGCATGGTCAGCGGCCTGGCCGGAGGGGCGGCGTACGAACAGTTGATCCAGTCGCCTGGTCCCGGGTCCCAGAACTGGAATGGGTTCCAGGCCGGCATGCTGGTGACCCTGATCCTGGTGCTGGCCGGCGGATTGATTTATTGGATATCAGGACTGGCAAACCGCCGTAAAACCAAAGAAGAGGCATAAGCCATGAATGGGGTCGATCTGGTTGTCGCTATCGTAAGCTTTTTGCTCACTCTCCTGGTCTTGAGCTATGTCTTCTTGGGAGACACCCCTCTGTTCCGCTTCGCGACCCATGCCTTTGTCGGTGTGGCGGCTGCGTACGTCGTCCTGGTTACCTTCGAACAGGTCATCCTACCCCGCCTGATCCTGCCGTTTGTGAATGGAGATGTCTTTCGCCAGCCGGCGACCCTGCCCATCTATATCATCCCACTGGTGCTGGGGATTCTGCTGCTCTTCAAACTATCCCCGCGCCTGGGGCGCATCGGCAGCCCCTCAGTGGCTTTCCTGGTTGGAGTGGGCGCGGCAGTGATCATCGGCGGCGTCGTCCTCGGCACCCTTTTTCCACAGACTACAGCCACGGCCAACCTTTTTGGCCGCCAGAACCTGACCTCGCGGGGCAGCGACGCCGGTTCGGTGGGGGTGGCCTTGATCGACGCACTCTACATCCTCGTCGGGGCGATCTGTACCCTGGCGTTTTTCCATTTTACCGGCCGGCCGCGCCCGAACCTGCCGCCGAAACGCCATCCGGCCATTGAAGCCTTGGCAAAAGGGGGCCAGTTTTTTATCGCCATCACCTTTGGCTCGCTTTTCGCGGGCGTTTACATGGCAGCGCTGGCCGCACTGGTAGAACGGATTACTTACCTGGTCAACCTGTTTAAGAACTTTACCCTATAAACGGCTTTCTCCTACAGGCAACCATGACGACCTCCCTCGTTGATGCGGATACCCTCCTGGCCATCGATATCGGTGCGGTCAACACCCGCGCGTTGCTCTTTGACGTCGTCGATGGCCAGTATCACTTCATCGCTGCTGGAAACGCCCCGACGACTGCCGACGCACCGTATAAGGATATCAGCGAAGGCGTCCGGCTGGCGGTGGAGCGGCTCCAGGAAATAACCGGGCGGATCTTCATCGGTGGTGACGACCACCTGGTCATTCCCAGCAAGGCCGACGGCACCGGCGTGGACGTCCTGGTCAATATGATCTCCGCCGGCCCGGCCATCAACATGGTCGTGGTCGGCCTGCTCACCGACGTCTCCCTGGAGAGCGCGCAGCGCCTGGCATCCAGCACCTATTCACGCCTGGCCGAATGCATTGGCCTCAACGACCGGCGCAAGTCCGAAACCCAGATCGATGCGATCATCCGCGCTCAACCGGATGTGATCATCCTGGCCGGCGGGACCGAGAATGGAGCCACCCGCTCCGTCTCCAAGCTGCTCGAGATCGTGGGCCTCGCCTGTTACCTGATCCCCCAGGAAAGGCGCCCGACAGTCCTCTACGCCGGCAACCAGGCACTGGCCGATAAGGTCAAAGCCAGCCTGGAAGGGATCGCCCCTGTTCAGTTCGCTCCCAATATCCGGCCATCCATCGAGGTCGAGGATCTCAGCCCTGCCCAGCAGACCCTTGGCGAAATCATCGAACAGGTCCGCGACCGCCAGGTGGGCGGCGCGCGTGCTATGGGTTCGCTCAGCGGTCGCAAGGTCCTCTCCACCGCCCAGGCTTTTGGCCGCTTTGTCCGTTTTCTCAGCCGCAACGTCAACGACGCCAGCAAAGGCGTCCTGGGGATCGATCTGGGGGGAACCTCCACGGTCGTCGCCGCCGCTTTCGGCGGCCGGCTCAACCTGAGTGTGTACCGGGTGGGCGTGGGTGAAGGGATGACCGGTCTCCTCGCCGAAGGGGGTCTGGAAGAAATAACCCAATGGCTTCCGATGCACGTCCCTGACGGCATGGTCTGTGATTATCTCGAGCACAAGGCGCTCTTTCCGGCCAGCCTGCCGGTGACCGGCGAAGAAAATGCCATCGAGCAGGCCGCCGCCCGCCAGATCATTCGCTTTGCGGTGAAAAATGTGGTCACTCCACGCTCCTTTGGCGCTTCGATGAGCGGCAGCGGCCTGGCGGGCACCGGCCTTAACGTTCCCTTCGAGCCGATCCTGGCTGCCGGCTCGATCCTTACCCACGCTCCGACCCCCGGGCAAAGCCTGATGATGCTCCTCGATGGCCTCCAGCCTATCGGCGTCACCACCCTGCTCCTCGACCAGAATGGCCTGATTTCAGCCTTTGGGGCTGTCTCGGACATCAACTCGCTCCTGCCCGTCCAGGTATTCTTTGGCTCCGGGGCGGTGCTCAATCTGGGCACGGTGATCTCCCCGGTCAGCGAGGCCCGCTATGGCACACCCATTTTGCGCGTGCGCCTGGTTCGCGAGGACAACAGCGAGACTCGACTCGAGGTCAAACAGGGCGCATTCCATGTCCTGCCCCTCCCGCGCGGGCAAAGCGCGCAGTTGTTCCTCGAGCCACTCAACCGGACCAGCCTGGGCCTGAACCGCCCCGGCAAGGGGGTGAAGGTAGTTGGCGGCGCCCTCGGGGCGGTCATCGATGCCCGCGGCCGCCCCATAAGCCTGCCCAGCGATGCCCCTCGCCGGCGGGAAATGATCAAGAAATGGCTCTTCGCGTTAGGGGGCTGACTCTGCGGTATACATCTTGCACCGTCCTCAGGACCTGAGATACACCTATGTTAGCCAACGTCACCCACATTCTTCCTCTGACCACCATCCGGCGAGAGCGCGTTCTACCCACTGCTGGCAGGGTGGTTGTCCGCGCCGCTCAAAAGGTTGCCGCGACGGACGTGATCGCTGAAGCGCGCCTGGTCACCCAGCACCAGGTGCTGGACGTTTCGCGTGGGCTGGGCGTTTCCCCGGATCAGGCCGAAAAATACATCACCCGTAAGATCGGCGAGGATGTCAGCCAGGGTGACGTTGTGGCCGGCCCGGTCGGCATTTTCCCCCGTGTAATCCGCACCCCAAAAGACGGACGCGTCGTTGCCATCGGCGGCGGCCAGGTGCTGATCGAGCTGGAAAGCCGACCATTCGAGCTCCTGGCGGGCATCCCCGGGATGGTGACCGACCTCATCCCCGACCGCGGCGCGATCGTCGAGACTACCGGCGCATTGATCCAGGGCATCTGGGGTAACGGCCAGATAGATAGTGGTGTGCTTGTGGCCCTGGCGCAAACTGCCGATGAAGAGCTCACCGCCGAGCGTTTCGACGTTAGCATGCGTGGCTCGATCCTGCTGGGAGGGACGTGTACCCAGGCCGATACCCTCCACGCTGCCGCGCAGGTTCCCTTGCGCGGCCTGGTTTTGGGGAGCATGACAGGCGACCTGGCTCCGGTCGCTTTGCAACTAAAAATCCCTATCCTGGTGCTCGAAGGGTTCGGCAAGCTGCCTATTAACCCGGCAGCGCTCAAGATCCTGACCACCAACGAAAAACGGGAAATCGCGGTCAACGCCTGTGTCTGGAACCGACTAACGGGTGAGCGCCCTGAAGTCGTGATCCATTTGCCCGCGGCTGGACCGCTGGCAACGCCCCGCGAAGCCGACATCTTCGCCCCGGGCCAGACTGTCCGCATTGTTCGTTCGCCCAACTCCGCTGCTGCTGGCACGCTCGTCGCCCTGCGGCCAGGGCAAACCACTTTCCCCAGCGGTATCCGCGCTCCTGGCGCTGCCGTTAAGCTCGAAAATGGCGATCAGGTCGTGGTCCCTCTGGCTAATCTCGAAGTTGTGGAATAAACCGTCGTTCAGGAGAAGCGCACATGTCAGATGATTACAACGATCTGGATCTCAATAACGAGAACGAAGAAGGAGGTGAGCAGAAACCGCCGCCTCAACAACAGGGCAGCAACCGCACCTTTCTCATCGCCGCGGGCGTTCTGGGTGGGTTGTTCCTGCTGGCCCTGGCATTGCTGGTAGTCTATCTGGTCTTTATTCGCCCGAACCAGGGCGGCGTCAGCACCGCCAGCCGCATCGCCACACAGAATGCGATCAACACGGCCACCGTCCAGGCAATCACCCAGGCAGCGATCAACGCCCAGCGTACAACGATCCCCAAGTCTCCAACCCAGACGCCCCTGCCCACCGCGACGCTGCGCCCCACCAACACTGCCACCCCCGTCCTGGCGATCGCGACCACGGCTGTACCCGGCCTCAGCCAGGATGAAGCCCGGACTGCGACCGTTGCTGCGTTGCTCACCCAGGCGGCTCTGGCTCAGCAAACCGGGACCGGCACCGCCCACGCGCCGACCTCGACTGCCCTCCCGACCACCGGTTTTGCGGATGAGGTCGGTCTGCCAGGCCTGTTTGGCCTTGGGCTGATTCTCCTGGCGGTTATCTTCGTCGTCCGCCGCCTGCGCTCCTCCTGAGCGATTTGCCTGACATAGCAAGAACCCCGAATTTCATCTTCGGGGTTCTTAAATGCCCCCATACGCGGGAAAGGATCTTTAAACGATACTGGTGGCGATTTGCTCGCCAAATCCTAACAGCGCCTTCACCATCTGCGGGCTGCGTCCTTCCGCATAGACCCGCAGGACAGGCTCCGTCCCGGAAGGGCGGATCAACAGCCAGGAGTCGTCCGCCAGAATATATTTCACGCCATCCAGCACGCAGATCTCCTGAATCGCCTCGCCCCCAATATGGGATGGGGCTTCGTTTTGCAGCCGGTCGGTGATCGTGGTTTTTGAAACCGGGTGGCTCAGGCGCATATCCTTGCGCTCGTAAAAGGCCGGTCCCACCTGGCCGAGCAAGTCTTCGACCAGGTCGTAGAGCGTCCCGCCGCAGCACGCCACCATCTCGACCACAAGCAAGCCCATGATCACCCCATCACCCTCCGGGATGTGCCCCTTGAAAGAAATCCCACCTGATTCTTCCCCGCCGATCAGCACGTCCTCGTTGAGCATATAATCGGCGATGTGGTTGAAACCGACGGGAGTCTCGTGTACTGAAAGGCCGTATTTATTAGCCAGGCGGTCGATCATCCGCGTGGTGGAGACGGTACGCACCAGCGAGCCGCCCAGCTTGCGCCTTTCTACCAGGTGGCGGACTGCCAGGGCCATAATCTTGTGCGGGTCGACGAAATTGCCTCGCTCGTCCATCGCTCCAATCCGGTCAGCGTCGCCGTCGGTCGCCAGTCCGAAATTTCCCATCCCCATACTGATCGCCCCGGCCAGAGCGCCCAGATAACGCGAGATCGGCTCGGGATGCACGCCGCCAAAACCGGGGTTCATCTCCCCACGGATTTCCTGGACTTCGCAGCCGGTTCCCTGCAGCAGCCCGCGAATGATCCCCCGTCCCGCGCCGTACATCGAATCCACCACGATCCGCTGCGGGTTCTCGGCAATCGCATCAAAGTCGATCAGCCGGCGAATCTGCTCGCTATAGGCCAGGATGGGGTTGAAGCGCTGGATCAGGCCCTGCTGGCGGGCGTGTTCGTAATCCATCAGGTTGGGACCGCGCCCCTGCTCCTCGTTGTCATTCAGGTAAATTTCAACCCGATGGCACTGCTCAGGGAGCGCTGACCCGCCGTAAGCAGATTTCAGTTTGACGCCGTTGTAGCGTGGTGCGTTGTGCGAGGCAGTGATCATGATTCCGGCGATGGCGTTGAGCGAGCGCACCGCGTACGAGATCGCCGGGGTTGGAGCGTCCGCCTGGGCCAGGTACACGGTAAACCCATTGGCGGCCAGCACCCGGGCGGCCTCTTGGGCGTAGCGGTCGGAAAGGAAGCGGGTATCAAACCCGACCACCATTTTCTTCGGATCCGGAGCCTGGTCCAGGGGTGTTCCGTTGATCCACTTATCTGAGGCGACCGCGTCGGCGATCGCCTGGGTGACCAGGCGCAGGTTGGTAAATGTGAACGTATCCGAGATGACCGCTCTCCACCCATCCGTGCCAAAATGAATAGTCATTTCACTCTCTCCAAATCAGATCATTGATTGTACGAAAGCTGGGTTCTCACCACCCCGGAGCGGGGGTCGCTGTGACCAGCAGCCCCTGCCAAATCCACCCTTCCTGCCCTTTGCTCGTGCGAACGTGAGCCCAGATCGTGTTGCCATCGCGAACGATCTCTGGCAGAACCTGTACCAGCGTGCCGTTGAGCAGGCTGGTGACAATATCGGCAGTTGGTTTTGGCTCTTTACGAATAAACGCCCCGTTCAGGCTCTCGGCGTTGATCGCAGCCCAAACCGGGGTTGGGGCAAGGGTTGCGGTCAGCGTGGGGGTTCGGGACGGCACCAGGGTATGGGTCGGGATGAAAGTGGCTGTCGGCGGCTCGGGTTGGGCTGTTTCCGTCGGGGTAAGTTGGATGGTTGGCGTCGGGGTTGCATTCGCCGGAATCGGCGGTGCGACAGAAGAATTCCACCACGGCGAAGCGGGGGAGGCTGGAAGCGCGACTTGCGCCTGCAGAGCTGTCCCAATCCCTGACAGGCCGATCAGGATGACCAGGCTAGTCAGGGTGATCGTGGTCCCCAGGGTGTAGCCGAACAGGTTGAGCGGCCGGAACCCCACGATGGCGAGGACGATCGTGCCAAGCAAGATCGAGCCCGTCAGATAGACGAGGTAGATGATCAGCCCATCCGGCCAGAGATGCGGCCTTCCGCTCGCCAGCCCAAAACCGGCCGCAGCCACCGGCAGATACAGGGTGTAGGCCAGCGCTACACTGGGGACCACCGGCCGCTTCTCCGACCTTACCATCGACAGGGTGGTGATGATCACCCCGATGCCCAACAGGATCATCTCCGACCAGTCAAACCGGACGCTGGCATTACTTACCTTGAGAGGCAGCTCTGGCCAGATGCGCGGGATCAGCCCGACCAGGGCGCTGGATGCGAAAGCCAGCGCGGCGCCAGTGAACGAACCGCCAAACGTGAGGAAGAAGAATCGCCCTGATCCGATAATCGTGGCCAGCGACAGGCCAATCACGGGTCCCATGAAAGGGGCCAGCAGGGCGGCCAGGACATGCAAGGCCGGCGCGTCCAGCAGAAAACCGGCTCCGAAGATCGCTCCGCAGAGCAGGGAAAAAAGGAAGAAATCAAAGGAAGGTGTGGCCCGGTGAGCCAGATCGTCGAGGAAAGCAGCGCGCTGGTCTGCGCCGGTGGGGAGGATCTGCCGCCGCCCGCGCCGCTTTCGCGCCGGGGGAAGAGAGTTCGGTTCGTTTTCGTCAGGGATGGGTTGGCTGATAGGTAGGCTCATTGGCGTAGGCTTGCCAGGTTATTCAGTGGCTTCTCTGGGAGCTCGGTTAGGATTATTATAATACAGCTAGAGGCGCTTCTTTGAGGTAAAATGGGACTCATGCCCAACCGCATCACCGCATCGTTCCCGCGCATCCTGGCTGTGGCAGTTCTGGCAGTTTTCAGCCTAACGGCCTGCCTCAATGCGGGAATTGGCGCCCCCCCTGCTACTCCCAGTCCTTCCCCTGGCGAGCTGCGTCCCCGGGCAGCAACGCCGACCACCGCGCCTACCGCTACCCCGGCTTCGCCTCAGGTCATCTTTTCCTCGGGGCCGGCGGCGGAGGCTGCCCAGGTTGAGAGCCTTCGTCCGGTCGTCCAAGATCTGGCCGGGCAGAGCGGGTGGAAAATGGAAGAGCGGTCTACCCTGGCTGCCGGCGATCTGGAACCGGGCTGGAAAGTCGTGGTAGTGGTTTCTCCCGGCCCTGCCCTTCAGGACCTGACGACAGCCGCTCCACAAACAGAGTTCGTGGCGATTGGCAACACCGAAGGCGTCGATTCTGCCCCCAATCTGGCGCTGATCTCCGCTCTGCCCGACCAGCAGGCTTTTTTAGCCGGTTTTATCGCCGCCGCCACAACTCCTGACTGGCGAATTGGCACTCTCACCCGCACCAATCAGCCCGCGGATCTGCCATTTGCGCAGGCTTTCCTGAACGGCGGCCGTTTCCTGTGCGGCATCTGCAATCCCCTGGCGCCACCTTACCCCGGATACCCGCTTTTAGTGGAGATAGGCAGCGGCACCGATTGGCAAGCCGGGCTGAATACCCTCACCCAAAAGGGGGTTCAGACTGTCTGCCTCGTTCCGGAAATGCAGACGGCGGAGATCCTTCAGGCGGTCATCGCTGCGAAAATGCGCTTTGTTTCCACTGACCCGCGGGCTGTTCCTGAAGAGCTGCGCTCGGGCATGATCGCCTCGGTCAATATGGATCTCGCCCAGGCCTTGAGAGATGCCTGGCCGCGGATCGCCGCCGGGTCCCCCGCGGAGTCAAACAGCCCCACAACGGCGGTCATCACCATCAGCAATACCCAACCGGATCTGCTCACCCCAGGCAAACTGCGCCTGGTCAATCAGGTCCGCGACTCCCTGGCCAGCGGGGCAATCTACCCACTTAATGTAGAGGGAAAGTAGCTACGGTTCCCGGTGCTCGATTTTCGGCTCTCGCTCTTCACTTCCCATGAACTCTTCCGCAGTCGCCTGCCCGGGCTGCGTGATGCCTTCGCGCTTGAACACTTTCCAGAGGGTCAGCAGCACAATTTTAACATCCAGCCCCAGAGACCAATGGTCCACATACCAGACATCCAGGTCGAACTTCTCTTCCCAGGTAAGCGCGTTGCGCCCGTTGACCTGCGCCCAGCCGCTGATCCCGGGGAGGACATCGTGGCGGCGCGCCTGGTGTGCGTTGTAGCGGTCGAGGTACTGGACCAAGAGCGGGCGGGGGCCGACCAGGCTTATCTCCCCGCGGATAACATTCCATAAAGATGGCAGCTCATCCAGACTCGTTTTACGCAGGAAGATCCCAAACGGGGTCAGGCGCTGTTCGTCGGGGAGCAGTTGGCCGTTCGCGTCGCGCTGGCCGGTCATCGTGCGATACTTGTACAGACGGAAAAGGCGCCCCTGAAATCCAGGCCGCGGCTGGGTAAAGAAGATCGGCCAGCCGTTGATCAGCCAGACCAGGATGGATAAGACCAGTAAGAACGGGGAAATCAGGATCAACCCGGGGATCGTCAGCGCCAGGTCGAAGATCCGCTTACTCAACGAAGGCCTGGCAGAGGGTTTACGTTGCATCATGGTCTGATTCTACCAGAGAAGCAACTACCCGAAACATTTACTCTGTGGTATATTATTCCCTTTAGGAGGGTTCATGAACGAACGCATTCTGATCATCGAAGATGATGAAGCCATTGTGCGTTTGCTGCGCCGCGGCCTGGCCTACGAGGGATACCAGGTGGACACAGCCCTCGATGGTCAGACTGGCCTGGCCCTGGCCCGCGATGGGCACCCCGATCTGATTATATTGGACTGGATGCTGCCGGGAATGGACGGGTTGGAGGTTTGCCGCCGCCTGCGTACCGGAGGGAGCGTCCCGATCCTGATGCTGACGGCTAAAGACACGATCCAGGACCGCGTTCAAGGACTGGATGCCGGCGCCGACGATTACCTGGTTAAACCTTTCGAGCTGGACGAGCTTCTTGCCCGCGTCCGTGCCCTCCTCCGCCGCACCCAGCCGGAACGGACCCAGGTACTCACCTTTGCCGATCTGACTCTGGATACGGGTACTCGCCAGGCGATCCGCAAGGGGCGGATTATTTCTCTGACCGCCAAAGAATACGAGCTGCTCGAGCTCTTCATGCGCCATCCACGCCAGGTTCTGACCCGCGAGATGATTTTCGACCGCGTCTGGGGGTACGACTTCGGGGGAGAAAGCAACGTCCTGGACGTGTACATTCGCTATTTACGCCAGAAATTGGAAGCGGAAGGAGAAATGCGCCTGCTGCATACCGTGCGCGGCGTGGGATACGTACTCCGAGAGAACCCATAACATGTCCTTGCAGCGGCGCCTGACCTTGCTGTATACCAGTTTGGTTGGGGGCGTTCTCCTCCTTTCCGGGGTAGCCATCTATGCGTCGGTAAGCGTTGAGTTGCTCGCCAGAATCGATACCCAACTGGCGAATACGGCTGAGCAAATTCTTCCGGCCATCCGCACTAGCGGTAGCCAGATTTCTTTAACCTCTTTTCCTCCGCTCGATCAGGTGGAAACCGTCTATATCCAGCTCTGGAGCCAGGACGGCCGCCTGGTGGCGAACAACACCCGTTTCAACGATTCAATCGATCCCGCCGGCCTACGGATTAACCAGACTATCTACCGCACCTCTACCTTCCATGCGGCCCACCTGCGGATTCTGGATGTCCCCCTGGTCGTCGGAGAAAGGCCGGTGGGCATACTCCAGGTAGGAGGCAGCCTGGGAACCATCGACACCACCCAGAATGTGCTGCGCAGCGTTTTGTTGATCAGCGCTCTCATTTCGATGGCAGTCGTCGCGCTAGGCGCCTGGTTGAGCACTGGCCAGGCTCTTTCACGCCTGAAAGCCGTCACTGAGGTCGCCACACACATCACCCGCGCCGACGATCTTTCCCGCCGCATCCCGGTGTCCCCACCGGAGGAAGACGAGGTGGGCCAGTTGATCATTGCCTTCAACCAGACCCTCAGCCGCCTGGAAAGCCTCTTCAATACCCAGCGCCGCTTCCTGACCGACGTCAGCCACGAGCTGCGCACGCCATTGACGGTGATCAAGGGAAACGTTGGCCTGCTGCGCAAGATGGGAGTGACCGACGAGGAATCGTTGAGCGGCATTGAAATCGAGGTCGACCGCCTTACCCGCCTGGTTGGCGACCTGCTTCTCCTCGCTCAGGCCGAGTCGGGCAAGATCCCCCTGGACATGCGTCCCGTCGATCTGGACACCGTCCTGCTCGAAGTGTACCAGCAAGCCCGGGTCCTGGCCGGCGACCGCCTGCAGGTGCGCATCGGCGAGATAGACCAGGTCCAGGTGATGGGCGACCGCGACCGGCTTAAACAGGTGCTGATCAATCTGGTCAGCAATGCGATCAAATACACCCCTGCTGGTGGGCAGGTGATCCTGGCGCTTTCAAAATCCTACGATATGGCCCGCCTGGTAGTCTCCGATACCGGGCCGGGAATCCCCACCAAAGATCTCCCGCACATCTTCGAGCGCTTCTACCGCGCAGAAAAATCGCGCACTCGCGGGAGAGATGGCAGCAGCTATGGACTGGGTCTTTCGATTGCTTACTGGATCGTCCACCACCACGGGGGAAGGATCGAAGTCGAATCAAAAGAAGGCCATGGCACAACGTTTGTGTTGTGGCTACCGTTAGACAAAACTACCCGGTAAATTCATACAACCCCGGTTGTTGTTGAAGAATATCTGCTGATACTGACCCTGGTTATTCTGGGAGATGGAAAGCCGCTGTTTCCAGGCGTTAGCCGGCTGGGTCTAAGGCTCAAGGAAATTCGCAGTTTTCGATCTGGAAACGTTATACTCCCTTACATCTCATGAGGAAACAATATTAGTTGGTCAATCCTAACCGACGGGCAGCCTGGCGGCACAGGCGGCTTCCACCATTTCCCAGCCAATCCTGTAAGGTCTGGCTTTCGGCTACCCCCTGCCTGGCATCTGCATAGATTGCCGCGCCCCAGGCCGCATAACGCCGGGTCTCGACCGGCCAGGTTGCCGAGTCGGCCTGGATCAACCCGATCCCACCGTTGTATCCGGCCAGGGCCAGGCGGGCGTCGCCACCGGCCTTTTCAAACGAGCGCCTGAGATAGTTGAGACCACGCCGGGCGTTGGTCTCGGGGTCGAAGGGGTCCTCTCCACTCTTAAAGTGGAACGGCATCACCTGAAACAACCCAGTGGCCCCGGATTGGGAACCGGCCTGCGGATCGCCGCACGATTCGATCTGCATAACCGTGGCCACCAGGTTGGGATCCAGGGCATACTCGCTGGCCCAGGATTGAATGAAAGGGCCCCAGTGCTGGATTTCCTCGGTATACAGTGGAGCCAGTCCGCTGGCCCCTACACTTTTAGGACGCGCCGCGAACGCCGCCGGCGAGCTGAAATACGTCCCCAGGGCCAGAACGAGTCCGATGGTGAGTATAGCAAGGGATGGAATAAAAAATCTCACCAGGCAGCTTCCGCCGTGGGAAGTGCGGCTGGAAGAGCCGGGCTGGGGTGATGCGGAATGCGAAAACGAGCGGCGAGGCGGCATTGGACTGTGGTTTGTGAGCCCCGCCGCTCGTGGATTTTCGGGGGTATCTAGCGGCGGGTATCGGAGGAAGCTGAGATTTCGCTCGGTCGCACCGCGGACGTTCCATTCCGCGGGCGCATCGACAGGTTCTGGTAGGTCGGCTCCGGCCGGGTAGGAAAAACCGTCTCGGGGCGCATCACCGGCTTGGGAGCGGGGTGCACCGGATAAGAAGGTGCCGGCGGCGTGTTCGTTGGCTGTGCGGGCGAAGGGGCGGCCTGGGCCTGGGCTCCTACCCGCGCGGCTCGCCCCAAGGGGTTGTGCTGCTGCGTCGTGGAAACAGAGTTGCGCATCCGGGCCGGAGTACGCGGGAACAGGCGATCTCCAGCATATGATAAAGAACCAATAATCAGGATCCGGATCAGCCAGACCATCACCGCGACAAAGACCGGGACGATCTTCATCAGCATGCCCGGGTCGATGACCGCGCTGCTCTCCATGGGGTGGTTAAGGATCGCCATGGAGACGCCCCACCAGGTCAGAATCGCGTTCATCGTGGCTGCCAGGAGCCAGGCGCCGAACAGGTACCAGACTTCGTTCGGCTCGGTGGCACCCTGTTCAGGCGTAAACAGGCGGGCAATGCCGGCAAAATCAATCCCACAGAAAGCCAGGGAAAGGATCGTTGCCCAGCGCACTCCTGCGAAGCGCAGGTCGCCCAACAGATCACCTAAAGCAAATTCGGTCGTGCTATAATTGAAAATCTCGAACGCCAGCAAGGCGCCGAGGATGATTATACCAAATACTGAGCCTCGTGGTAAGCGGAAACCCTGAAAGCGATTAGCCAGGGAGAAGGGATGATCCTGACCGCCTGATCCCGTTGAATTCATTTCGACCTCCATTCCAAGAGCTGAGCCGACCAAAACGGCGGATTGGTTGAATTGTTCCCATTATAGAACATTAGTTCTATATAGTCAAGAGGCAATTTCTCTTTCCCCTTGACTCTTCCCCGGGAGTCTGATAGACTCCTGACCCGCTGGAAGTGCATTAACCTTGCCTTCGCAGAAGGCCTTTGGTATAATCGAGCGCGCCGAGGGTTTCCACTGAACCAGGAGACCCGTTGATTCATGGCGCCGACGTAGCTCAATCGGCAGAGCAACCGCCTTGTAAGTGGTAGGTTACGGGTTCGATTCCCGTCGTCGGCTTACGTTGTGGGCTGGCGTTTGAGATGCTGGCAAGACCAATTGAAATCAGTATCTCAGACTCGAGCTGACAACGGCTCAAGGTTGCCAATATCGTGATCAGGGCAGTTAGCCAAGTGGCCAAAGGCGACTGACTGTAAATCAGTTGGGGACACCCCTTCGGAGGTTCGAATCCTTCACTGCCCACCTTGGTCCTGCTGACCTCCACTGCGCCTTGCAGTTTCAGCGAGTGGCCAGAAACACAGCAAGCCCTCATAGCTCAGCAGGTAGAGCACGTTCTTGGTAAGAACGGGGTCATGGGTTCGAATCCCATTGAGGGCTCTTGCTGGCAGCCTATACAGAATCTATGTAAGGAGAGAAGGAACGATGGCCAAGCAGAAATTTGATCGGTCGAAGCCGCATCTGAACGTGGGGACGATGGGACACATCGACCATGGGAAAACGACGCTGACGGCGGCGATCACCAAAGTGTCGCAG